>Ga0105047_10000562_pt1 | contig 63473 bp, 54 predicted proteins | sample MAT04_FD_78384 | JGI IMG/M metagenome (GOLD analysis project Ga0105047, IMG submission 78384) | Freshwater microbial communities from Lake Fryxell liftoff mats and glacier meltwater in Antarctica - MAT-04 (megahit assembly) | ecosystem: Environmental > Aquatic > Freshwater > Ice > Liftoff... | reverse complement strand
TCGTGAAACTTGTGCACGCCGCCCTTGCGTTTCCAGGCCGCCATGGAGCGGCGCAGGTCGTCCGATTCACCAGCACTGAAGCCTGCGGCGAGCATGGCGATCTGCATCACCTGCTCCTGGAAAATCGGCACTCCCAGTGTGCGTTCAAGCGCCGCACGCAATCCTTCGCCCGGATAGTCGACCGGCTCCAGCCCCTGCCGGCGTTTCAGATACGGATGCACCATGCCACCCTGAATCGGCCCTGGACGCACAATCGCCACCTCGATCACCAGGTCGTAAAAGCAGCGCGGGCGCAACCGCGGCAACATGCTCATCTGGGCCCGGCTCTCGATCTGGAACACGCCCACCGTATCGGCGGCGCAGATCATGTCGTAGGTGGCCGAGTCCTCGGCCGGGATGTCCTGCATCTGAAAGGTGTAGCCGCGCTGCGCGCTGATCAGATCGAGGCAACGCCGGATCGCGCTGAGCATGCCCAGGGCCAGCACGTCGACCTTGAGCAGGCCCATCGCATCGAGGTCGTCCTTCTCCCACTGGATCACAGAGCGATCCGGCATGGACGCGTTCTCGACCGGCACCAGACGTGTGAGTTTGCCCTGCGTCAGCACGAAACCGCCGACATGCTGGCTCAGGTGGCGCGGCAAACCGAGCAGCTGCTGCGTCAGGTCCAGCCACTGCGTGATACGCGGGTCGTCGGCCGACAGGCCGGCGGCTTCGAGCGTATCGAGCAAGGTCTGCTCCAGCCGCATCACGCCATCGAACCAGCGGTGCTGCTTGGCAAACGCATCGACCAGTGTGTCAGGAATACCCAGCGCCTTGCCCACATCGCGGATCGCACTCTTGGGCCGGTAGGTCACCACCACGCCAGTGATGGCCGCACGCTCACGGCCGTATTTGGCGTAGATGTATTGAATCACCTCCTCGCGCCGCTGGTGTTCGAAGTCGACGTCGATGTCGGGCGGCTCATTGCGTTCGCGGCTGATGAATCGCTCGAACAACACGCTCATGCGCGCGGGGTCGACTTCGGTCACGCCCAGGCAATAACAGACCGCCGAGTTGGCGGCCGAGCCCCGCCCCTGGCACAGGATGTGGCGCTCGCGCGCAAAACGCACGATGTCGTACACGGTTAGGAAATACATCTCGTATTTCAGCTCGGCAATCAGCTCGAGTTCATGCTCGACCTGCGCCTGCACCGCTGCCGTAATTCCCTGCGGATATCGCTGGCTCATGCCCTCGTAGGTGAACTGGCGCAGCGTCTGCGCCGCAGTCAAGCCGGGCAACACCGTCTCTTGCGGGTATTGGTAACGCAGTTCGTCCAGGCTGAATGTGCAACGCGCCGCCACCATACACGTCGCCTGCAACAAGGACGGTGCATAGATGCCGGCCAGACGCAGGCGTGCACGCAGATGCGCCTCGGCATTGGGCTGCAGATCGAAGCCGCAATCGGCCACAGCCCGACCCAGCCGTATCGCGCTGATCACATCCTGCAGCGGCTTGCGTGAACGCACATGCATGTGCACGTTGCCAGCGGCCACCAAAGGCACGCCGCTGTGTTGCGAGATCTGCTCCAGCGTGTGTTGCCACAGATCGTCGTCGAGGCCGTGCAGCAATTCCAGCGTCAGCCAGAGCCGGCCGTCGAACAGCCCACGGGCATGGTGGCACGCCCCCCACAAGGCCTCGAATGCCATGCCGCGCGGCGGCACCAGCAGGACCTCGCAATGCAGCAGCGATGCGAAATCGCTGCCGGCCCAACTCACCTGGTAGTCGCCCTTGACCGCCTTGGCCCGCGCCGCGGTGATGAATTCACACAGATTGCCCCAGCCCTCGAGGTTGTGCGGCAGCACCACCAGCGTGATGTCGCCATGGGGTGCCATGGCCGCATGCGCGGTTGGGATAGCCCCGGCGGCAGGCGGCGCGATCCCGACGGCTAACCCCGCCCGCCCTTGCCGCCCCAGCGCCTCGGCCACCGGCATCTGCGGCACATGCTCGGCATCGGACCGTGGCCAAACGCCCTGGACCCGGAACTCGGCGCCCGGCAGCAGCTTGAGCCCTTGCTTCTTGGCCTCGACATGGGCACGAACCAGACCGGCGACCGAACACTCATCAGTAATCGCCAGCGCGGTATAGCCGAGCGCGGCAGCACGCGCGACCAATTCTTCCGGCTGCGAGGCACCGCGCTGGAAACTGAAACTGGACAGGCAATGGAGCTCGGCGTAGGCCGGCAGGTAGGGCCACATGAGAGGCGTCATCCATGGAATGGACGGGAAGCGTTGACTGCAGAAGGTTTTGCACAAATACTGTTGATAACAACAGTATCGCAAATATTGAAATTCATGCCATCAAGAAAACTGCCGCCCAGTCCCGGTCTTTTCACCTGTTCGGAAATAACATACGCCCAAGGCGTATAGTCTCCATGTCACGGTCGTCGAGACAATCCTGTTCCAGCGGCAATGGCCGATGTACTGGACCGAAGAAGAACGTGATGCGTTCGCGACCCATATTGCGGAATATCGCGAAGCAGGAGATGTAATACGCGAATCAGGCGGGATCCGAAAGCTTCGCTGGGGTCGGGCTGGTTCTGGCAAGTCCGGCGGCGTCCGCGTCATCTATTTTGTGCGCACAATGGCAGAAGAGGTGGTCCTTCTGACTTTGTACGCGAAGTCCAAGACCGACAACATCACCGGCGCAAAGCTCAAGGAGATACGACGTGCCCTCGAAAGTTAAACCGCTGACGGACGCACAACTGCGGGCATACGAAGCCAAGCGTGACTTCGCCGCCGATTTGCTGGAGTCCGTACGCCAGATGAAAGCAGGCATGACCCATGTCGTGGCATCCCCTGCCATCGAGGCCCGTGAGCGCACGGGTCTGTCCCAGTCGGAATTTGCGGCTCTGCTTGGTGTCTCGGTCCGTACCTTGCAAGGCTGGGAACAAGGGCGCAAGCAGCCGAGCGGCGCCGCACGCACGCTGCTCGCCATCGCCCGCACAAATCCCATGGCGCTGTTGGATGTGGTTGATCGGTGAAAACCGAAATGAGTCCGAGGGAGTCTGTCGCACCAGGCAGTTGCAGATCTGCTGGGCGTCTCCAAACGCACGCTGCAGGACTGGGAACAAGGGCGCACAGAGCCCACTGGCGCTGCGAAGACCTTGCTGCGCGTCGCGGTCAAACATCCTGAAGTCTTGCGCGAGATGCAGGATTGAAATTTGCCCGACGGCCAAAAATGAGCCAGCTTTTCGGCCAGGCTCAGTGTGCCTAAAGGCGGATTTCAACCGGGTCTGAATGGGTCAAAGCAGATCAGAGGGCGCAATCTGGCACTCTTTAGTATGTCTGTGCCGCTTCATTCAGCTGTTGGCCAAACGCGCACCTGCGTCCAACCCTCGCCTCACCCGAACACCCCATGCAAATACCACTGCCCCACCGGTTTATCGCCATCCACGCGGGCCGCCATCAGCCGTTCGCGGTAGATCCACAGCAAGCCGGCCTGCGCGCTGCGCGCGAGGAAATAGTCGCGCAGCGCAAGTCGGCTGATCTGCGGCGCATCTGGCTCGGGGGATGGATCCGCAGCAGTCGTCAGCACCGATGATGGCGGGCGCACACCGGAGGGACGGGGTTCTTGCGCCACCACCACCGCCGCTGTCGTTGTCGCTGTCGTTGTCGTCGCTGTAGCCATAGCAGGCGCCAGCGCCACATCCCACCACGCCGCCTCCAGCCGCTGCGGACCGGCGAGCAAGGTCAGCGGGCCCTGGTAGAGCGGACGGTCCTGGTGCACGGCCAGCCTGAGCGGTGTGGCCAGCAGCCAGGTGGGGTACAGGGCATCGCGCAACATCGGTGGCTTTCGGGTTGTGGCGCGTTTTCCAGCACGGCCGCCGTCACCCTTGCCACTGCTGCCATCAGGCGGTCGCTGCCCTTTCTTGCCCGCACCACCCGCAGACACCCCGGCCGAGCGCGGCGCATCTGCCCCCGGCATGGCAACTGCTGCCGGCACCCAGTCCTGCATGCACTCCGGCCGGTGATCGGCATGTGGCAAAACGCGCAGCACCTGCTCCGACCCGAGCCGCGCTGCCAGGCGTTCGATCAGCTGTACCCAGTCGTCACCACGGCGTTGTTCGTCGGGAAGCAGACTGGCCGTGGCGCCCGACAAGGCCACGGTTTCCAGCGTGCGCAGACGCAGGTACAGCACCGGCGCAGGCAAGGTGATGCGCTGCAGGTTCTCGGCCAGCAGGCGCTGCAGATGTGCCATGTCCAGCGTGGGGGTGGCGGTGCGGATCACGACCGAACCTTCGGTGGCGGTATCGCGCCGCGCGTCCATCTGCCACACCAGCTCGAACGCCAGCACGCCCTGCTGACGCGCCTTCAACCAGACTTGCAGTTGTGCCAGCAGACGCCGCGCGGCAAACAGCAGCGCTGGCGCTGCCTCCACTTGGGCCTGAAGCTCGAGCGGCATATCGAACACCTCGGGCAACACCAGCCAGGCATAGGTCTCGGGTCTTTGGCCATAAGCCCGATCCAGCGCGTCGAGCAGCGGCGCGCCAAACCGGCGCACCACGCCGCCCCGCGGCAAGGCACGCAGATCGCCCCAGGTCTGGCAGCCGATGCGCTCCAGCGTCGCCAGGTGTGGCACGGCATCGGCCAGGGTATGCAAAGGAAGCTGGTCCGGATCGCGACCGGCCGAAGCAGCAACCTGCAACCGCGCCAGCGCCAGCAAGGCGCTGGCGGCCTGCGTCATACGTATACGCGCGACCGGACGCTCGCTCGCACGCACCCGCAAAATCAGTTGGCGACGCCCGCCAAACAGACGCTCACTGGTCGAGACTTCGAGCAGCACGGTCTGCCCCTGCAACGCCACACGCGGTGTGAACTGCAGCGCCCACCAGGCCAGCGCCGCCGCGGCATCGGCCAGCATACCGGGCGCCGTCGGCTCGGCACATGCGCCACCGGGCTGCTGCGCACCATCGGGCGTGCCGTCGGCGGGCGCCGCCGGCTCATGCAGCGGCTGCAACGCGAGCCAGTGCATCGCCTACCTTGTGAGTGGAGACGGGCACGTCGACCGGCCTGGTGGTGCCCGGCGGCAAACCCGTCCAGCCGGAGCCAGCCGTTCCCGGCAGACGCAAACGCCCCGGCCCGTCATGTGCCAGCAAAGCCGCCAGCCGCGCAGGACGCGCCGGCAACTGCAAGAGCTGCGCCAAGGGTGGCCCCTTGCGTTTGAGAATCTCCAGCTGCACACCATCATTGCCGGGTTGCAGGCTGGCCAGCAGGCGCAACACCGCGGGTGACGACTCGGTTTGCGCGTGGGCCGGGCGCATCACGAACAGCAGCTTGCCGTGTTCGCTGGCGGCCATCTGCAGGCGCCGCAGCTGATCGGCCCGGGTTTGCGGCAACCAGGCCAGCACCGCCTCGACCTGGGCACAACGCAAGGCCTGCTCGCAGGCCCACATGCGTGCGGCCGGCGCAGATGCGCGCACCCACAACAGCCGCTCCGGCACCAGCCCCTGGGCCGACAGCCCGGGGCCGAATGGCATGTGCGGCGCGCCTACCAGTACCACCGGCCCGGTGCCGGAACGGGCCAGCGCCGGCAACAGCAGCCGCCACTCGTTCTGGGCGCTGTGCGCCTGCAGGATCTCGACCAACGCCCCGACCGGCCAGCCGCCGCCGGGCAACTGCGCATCGAGCGTGGAATGGCCGGTGGCCAGCACGGTGCCGGCCGGCTGCGCAAGGGCGTCGGCACGCCAGATGCCGGCATGGGCGTCGATGGGAACAGGCAGAGACATGGCAGATGAAAGGCATCAATATACTGTACAAAACTACAGTATATGGGCACCTCCCGATCCGCACAAGATGCTTTCGGCAAAGCCCCCGCAAGCCCTCGGCTGCAGTAACACACCTATCGCGATGTGCTCCCGCACTCAGCGCATGCCGTCCCCTGCGGCATGCGAGAGTTTCACGCCGGCACCGCGCACCTCGATGCGCACCTCGTCGCGCACCCGCCCCTGCGCATCGACCCATTGCAGCCGGTGCCGACCCGGCCAGGGCAGCCACGATGCCGAAGGGCCGCTGGCCACGTGCCCGCCGTCGACTCTCCAGTGCTGCCCGGCGCCTTCGGCCAACAGGCGCAGGCGCTGGTGCTGCGGCGGGATGTCCGGGTCCAGCGCAATGATGGTGCCATCGGTCGGCGCCGTGATGCGTGCCGCCTTGCCGCGTTCTGCGCGGCCCTCCGCGCCGGCCGGTGCATGTACGGCAAACACCGCCTGCTGCGTGCCCCGGATAAACCACTCGCCGCGCCGGGCCTCGACCGCGGGTGCGCTGCCGGCACCATCCTCGAAAGACACCGGCACACGCAGCACACCGGCCGGTGGCGTCGGCGCCTGACTGGCGCGGTTGCGGTGCAGGTAGTTCATGACGGCGGCCCAGACCGGCGCCGCACCGGAGATGCCGCTCACGTCCCACATCGGCGCGCCGCTGGCATTGCCCACCCACACGCCCACGGCATAGTGCTGCGACCAGCCGACCGCCCAGTTGTCGCGCATGTCCTTGCTGGTGCCGGTCTTGACCGCGCTCCAGAACCGTGTGGCCAGCACGCTGTCGGTGCCAAAGGTCCGCGCGCGCGCATTGCCATCACTCAGGATGTCGCCGACGATGAAGGCCGCGCGTGGGTCCAGCGCCTGACGCGCTGGTTCGGACAGGGCGCCAGGCGACGAAGGCATCAGCGTCGTCGGACCCCAGCGACCGCCATTGCCCAGTGCCCGGTAGGCATTGGTGAGGCTGAACAAGGACACCTCGGCACTGCCGAGCGCCAGGCTGTAGCCGTAATAGTCGCCACTCTCCTTCAAGGGCAGCCCCAGGCGCAGCAGCTGGTCGTGAAACGCCTGCGGTGACACCATGGCCAGCGTACGCACGGCCGGTACGTTCAGCGATGCCGCCAGCGCGGTGCGCGCCGACACCCAGCCCTTGAACTGGCGGTCATAGTTCTGCGGCATGTACAGGCCGCCCGCCGTCTGGATATGGGTCGGTGCATCTTCCAGCAACGAGGCCGCGGTGATGCGCCGTTCGGCCAGCGCCTGCGCATACAAAAACGGCTTGAGCGTGGAGCCGGGCTGGCGCAAAGCCAACACACCGTCGACCTCGGGCGCATCACCCAGCGCGCCCGACGAGCCGACCCAGGCCCGCACCGCGCCGCTGCGCCTGTCCAGCACCACCAGCGCACCGTCTTGCACATGCTGGCCCGACAACTCGCGCAGATGGCGCTGCAAGGTCGCAAGCGCGAACCGTTGCAGATCAGCGTCCAGAGTGGTCCTGATCGTTGAACCGGCGGAATTTCCGCTCGCATGCGAACCGGCCGGCGCAGCGTGCACCACCTGCCGGGCCAGGTGCGGCGCCATGCCTTCGCTGGCCGCAAAATCACGGCGCCGCAGCGCGACCTGGGTAAACATGTCCATGGCCAGGCAGTCCAGGGTCGGGCTTGCAGGCTCCAGCATCCGGAACACGCCGCAGGCGCGCTGTGCCACCTGCGCGGCACTGGCATTGGGCGAACGCACCAGCGCCGCGGCCACGGCCGCCTCGCGATGGTCCAGACCATGGGCCGCCTTGCCGAACAGCGTCTGGCTGAGCGCGTCGATGCCGACCAGCTCGCCGCGAAACGGCACCAGGTTCAGATAAGCCTCCAGAATCTGGTCCTTGCGCCAGCTGCTCTCAAGCGCCCGGGCCGCCAGCACCTGGTCGATCTTCTGCCCCACGCTGCGCCCGCCTGCACCACGTTGCAGTTCTTCGTCGAGCAACCCTGCCAGCTGCATCGTGATGGTGGATGCACCCCGGGTGCGGGTGTTCCACAGATTGGCCCAGGCCGCACTGGAGACCGCGCGCCAGTCCACGCCGCTGTGCTCAAAAAAGCGTTTGTCCTCACTGAGCACCAGCGCCGTACGCAGCGCCGGCGACATATCGGCCAAGGCGATCCACGGACCCCGGCGCACCGTGAAATCGGTGCGCAGTCGGTGCAGCACAGCGCCATGGCGGTCCAGCACCAGCGTATCGGACGGACGGTATGCCGCCCGCACATCGGAATACCGGGGCTCGGCCGACGCGTGCGCCGCGCCCAGCGCCAGCGCCAGGAACGCGATGGGCAGATATGTCACAGGAAAGCGCCGGGCCGCTCCCAAGCTTTCCTGCACCCCCTCGGGGGGCCTGGCGCAGCCAGGGTTGGGGGCCGTCACAGGAAAGCGCCGGGCCGCCCCCAAGCTTTCCTGCACCCCCTCGGGGGGCCTGGCGCAGCCAGGGTTGGGGGCCGTCATTTCACCACCTCCACCGTCACCGGCGCATTCGGCGACTCGCCGAACATCTCGGGCGCATACATGGCCTCGACCCGCGACGGCGGCAACGCAAAACTGCCGGCATTGTTGAGCCGGATCGTGTACTGCATCTTCACCACGCCCTTGGGCAGGTATTCGTAGTAGCTGCGAAACACCGCAAAGTCGCGCTCCTCGAACGCCGGCCAGGCCCCGCGGCCGGCATTCTGCTCCCCCTGGGTAGCGATCACGCTGTCGCGGCCCAGGCCGCCACCGAGGATGGTGGCGCCGGCCGGTATCGGGTCGGTGACGACCGCCCAGGCCATATCGGCCGAGGCGTCAACCTCGAGCGTGATGCGCAGGATGTCGCCCCGCGAATAGTGTCCCGCCGGCAAGGCCGGATCGGCTTGCTGCACCACCACGACCGACCTGCGGATCCGGTAACCTGCGTCCATCGGCCGCGTGCGTGGCACCGCTGCCAGCGCCTGCAGGCTGAGCCAGGGTTTGCCGCTGCCCTGGTGTGCCAGCTGCAGGGTCTGTGCCTGGCCGTTGGCGGCCCAGGGCAGGAACATGCCGTTGTTGCGCAGCATGCCCAGCGCCGGCGGCGCACCCAATCCTCGGGTCTGCTGCACTGCACCGGCCATGTCCGCTGCCGTCATCGGTGCGACCTGGCCCCAGTCGACCGTTGCCTGCTGCGCGCCCAGCGTGGCACGGCTAGTGCCGGTCACCGGTGTCGCCTCAAAACGCGCTGAGAACTTCTCCAGCGCCAGGGTGCCCCAGACATTGGCCGTCGTCGTATGCCAGGCGCCGCTTTGCTGACGCCCGATGAAGCCGCTGGCCAGACGGCCCATGTCGTCCTTCCAGGCCGGGTCGTCCAGCACCGACAGCATCAGCCGCGCCGCGTTGACATCCGCGTTTTGCATCAGCCACCACCAGTAGTCGTCCTTCTCGCTGGAAAAGGCCATGCGGCTGCCCTGGTAGTCGATACGGGCGCGCAGGATATGCTGTGCCTCTGCCAGGCGGCGCGCGTGGTCGGGAATATCCTGCACGCGCTGGAGCAGCATCAGCCAGTCGATCACCGCATGGGTCGGCCACTGGTTGGGGGCGATGGTGATGCTATCGAGCAGACGCGCGCTGGCCTTGCCATAACGGGACAGGGCTTCGAGCGCCGCCAGCTTGCGGATGTCCAGGTCCGGGCGCGGGCTCCAGAAGTCGCGCTGGATACGACCTTCGACAAACCCGATCAGGCCGCGTTCCATCGCCGTGCGCACTGCATCGTCGAGCGCAAACGCCGGGTTTAGTGCGGCAGCTTCGTGGCTGGTGGCCAGCAGGTAGGCGGTCAGCGTGTCGCTGCCGCGCGCGCCGTCGCCGACACGCGGCGGGAAATAACTGGCCAGGCCATCGGCGTCCAGGTAAGCCGGCAACTGCGCGCGCAGCAGCTGCCACGCGGCGGCATCGCGCAAACCGATCGCCTTGCTGGCCTGCTGCTCCAGGCAACTGAACGGATACCGGGCAAACCAGTCGCGCACGCCCTGCAGGCCTTCGGCCAGCCGCGGCTGAAGCGTGAGTTTGAGTCCGCCACGTCCGGGCATCGCCGATGCCGGTGACTGCACCGGCAGAGCATAGTTGCGATCAATCTGCACCAGTGTCGCCTGTTGTACGGCCAGAGGTACCAGCGGGTCCAGGCGCTGTTGGATCTTGAGTCCATCACGCGCACCCGACAGGGCATCGAGTGCCTGGATGTCCCATTGCAGCGTGTCCAAACGTGTTGCGCCACTTTGCACCGGCGCCGTCACCATCCATGCCAGCTCGCGCGCCTCACCGGCTGGAATGTCAAGCGACTGCGCTGCCAGTTCCAGCAAGGGCACGCGCGGCGTCAACGTCACCCTCATGGTTTTGGCCGTCGTGTTGCGCAACGTGAAGCGGGCCTGGAAGCGGTCGCCGTCGCGCACCAGTGGTGGCAGGCCGCTGATGATCTGCAGATCCTGTGTGACACGCACCTGGGTCGAGCCGGTGCCGAACAATCCGGTGGCAGCGTCGGCCACGGCGACGATGCGAAACCTTGTCAGCGCATCGTTGAGCGGCACGGTCACGTTGGCGCGTCCGTCGGCGTCCAGTTGCATGCGCGGGTTCCATAACAAGAGTGTGTCGAGCAACTCACGCGTGGCACTGTGGCCGCCACCCCCACCTGGCGCGACCGCCTTGCGGCCATAGTGGCGCCGGCCGATGATCTCCATCTGCGCGGTCGCGGTCTCCACGCCCCATGCGCGGCGCTGCAGCATCGCACCCAGCAGGTCCCAGCTGGTGTTGGGCATCAGTTCGAGCAGGGCTTCGTCAACCGCGGCAATCGCCACTTCGGCGCTCGCGGCCGGCCGGCCATCGGGCAGCTTCACCTGGATGGCGATCTGCGCCTTGCCGCGCACCGGGTAGGCCGCCTGGTCTGCCTTGACGCTGACGTCGAGCTTGTGCGCCCGGCTGCCGACCTGAATTTCGGCCACACCGAGCCGGAATGCCGGCTTGCTCAGGTCGACCATGGCGGTGGGCGCCACATATTCGCGCCCGCCGTACCAGAACGAGGTCCACCACTCGCGTGGCGCCTTGTAGCCCCAGGTGAAGAAGCTGTACCACGGCACCTCGCGCAATCGCCCGCGTACGCTCAGCACGCTGACATAGACATTGGGTGCCCACTGCGGCTTGATCTTCAACGCGATGGTCGGGTCCTCGCCGCGCAGCTGCAGCACCTGGGTCTCGATGACACCTTCACGCTCGACCGCCACCAGCGCCGTCGCAAAACGGAACGGCATACGCACCTGGAGCTTCGCGGTCTCACCCGGTTCGTAGCTCTTCTTCTCGGGTAACACATCCATGCGGTCATGGTTCTCGCCACCGAACCAGACCTCGCCGTGGCGCGTGACATAGACGCTGGACGCCGCCTGCGCCTTCTGGCCTTGCCGGTCGGTGGCCGTGACGACAAGTTCGACCTCGCCCGGTTCGGCCAGTGTGGCCTTGCATGCGAGCATTCCCCGCGCATCACTTCGGCCACTGCAGACCTGGCCCAGCTCCTTGATCTCGGTGCGGTTATCGTAGGCGTAAAAACCACCGACGATGCGTTTGCGGCTGGTCGTCACGATGCGCGCGATGGCAAACACCTGCAAAGGCACATCGGCCAGCGGCTTGCCCGCGAGGTCCAGCGCCAGCGCCTGGAACTGGAGGTTCTGACCCACAGATACCCAGTCCGTGGCCTTGATACCCGCCACCACCGCCGCCGGCCACACGTTATGGCTGCTGCGCAGCGTCTGCACTTCGCCACCCGGGTCGGCATACGTCGCCTCGAGCAGCAACTCCTGCGGCCGCTCGAACGCCGGCAGGCCCTCAACCAGGACCCGGCCCGTGCCGCTGCGGTCCAGTGTCAAAGGCAACTTGTCGGCAACAACCCGGGTGTCGGCGCCGGCGTTCTGCTCCTCGTCTTCTTCGGTGCCCGGCGCCGCTTGGTTACGGCTGCGCGGCGGCGTAAAGCTGAAATCATCGAAGCCGTCGAAACGAAGGGCCTTGTTGCGTGTCAATGCTGATATCTGTACCGGCAATCCAGACGCACCACCACCCGAAACGTACTGGATCTGCACGTCCACCGGAAGCTTTTGCGGCCGGATCAGCGCGTCCCGGTTCGTCGGAAGAACGCTGCCCTTGAGCACTGGCAGGCGGAACGCCTCGACCCGGAACTGACCGGACGGCCATGCAGCGCCCTCCCCGCCACCGGCCAGGCTGACCTCGTACACGCCGAGCTTGGCGGCCGAGGGAATCGCAAACACGCTCTCGGCACTGAGGCCACCGGTGGCGGTCCTTCGCAAGGCCAGCGGCTGCGGATATTGCTGGCCACTGCCGACATGGGTGATGACCAGCTTGTCGGGCCGGTTCGCCGGTAGTTCCATGCCCTGCAGGGTTTCGCTGCGAAGGATATGTTTCATCGACACGGTTTCGCCGGCACGCAGCAGCGTGCGATCGAAGATCGTGTGGGAACGGGTGTCGGGTGCGTGCTGTTGGCTGGTAGGCAAGTTGAAGCGCCAGGGCTCGATGCCCTTGTGCCAGTCGCTCCATGTGAAAGCCAGGTCTTCGGCCAGACCCTTGCGACCCGGCAATCCGTTGGCAGCGCGCGCACTGACAAAATAGGCCTGCACATAGGCACCGTCTTCGTCGCAAACCGGCGCTTGCGCAGCGATGCCGGCAAAGCGTGCGATACCCATTGCATCGGTCACGCCGCTGGCCACCTTCCGACCCTTGCAATCGGATACCTGCACCCTCGCCTGCGGCACCGGACGCCCGCTGTCGAGCGCCGTGACCCAGGCCAGCGCGTTTTCGCGTCCGAGCTTGAAGTGCACGCCCAGGTTGGTGACCAGCACCGAGGTCCGTACAAACATGGTGCGATCGCTGCCGTGGCGCGGATCGAGCAGCGATGCCCCCAGCATCGGCGAGGCGATCTCGACCACATGGAAACCGGGTGTCAGCGGTATGCCGACCACCTCGAACGGTCGTGGGTCATTGCGCACCGGGCGCGGCAGATCGAGCGTCTGCACGCCGGGCTGACCCTGCAGCAACGAGACCAAACGCGTTTGCACACCGTCGCGGTCAGGTTCGTCCAGTGGCATCGGCAATGGACCGCGTACATCCCTGGCCGCTTGATCACGCGGTACCCGGTAGTCGTTGTAGCGCTGCAGCTTGCGAAACCAGGCGATGATCTGCGCGTCAGTATCCGGCTGCAGATCGCTCACCTTGCTGCCGTACGTGCCGTTCGACTGGCTGACCTGCAGGTCACGCGTCGGCAAGGCCGCTTCGACATTGCGCAGCGTCACCGGCAACAAGGCCACACCGCCGGGTTCGGCCAAACGCTCGACGATGCCAAATGGCGCCGCGGCAAACTTGGCCAGCGGTGGCATGGGACCGGTGGCAACCTTGAGCGGGAAGCTGGCGCCATTGCGCAGCGTGCGGCCGGCATCGTCCTTGAAGCCGGCCGGCAACTCCAGCAGGAATGCGGTGTTTTCCGGCAATACCGTCTGGAATCGGACGCTGTCGACCACACCATTCACAGCGGCGCCCGCGTCCCGGTCGAATACCGGTGCCAGGCGCTGGCCACCGGCCGTCAGCCGCACGCCTTCGGCCAGCGTGCGCGCCACCGGCGCATTGAAATGCAGGCTCAGCGGGCGGATCGGCAGGCAGGCCGACTGCGCGTTCTCGCGTTCGCATTGAAATTCGGCGGCAAACGGTTCACGCACCTTGAAGTCGAAACGCTGCTCCTGCGAGCTGGCGACGCCAGGCGACCCTGCCATGCCCGGTGTCCTGACACCCTTGCCCAACACCAACTGCACGTCGGCCGATGGCGTCAAGCGGCGGTTGCAGGCCAGCGTCACGGTTTTCAGCGGTGCAGCCTGCGCCTCGCGTTCCATCCGGCGCGCACGCAGCATGGCTAGGCGGTCCTCGCCTTCCACAAGGCGTACCGCAATACGTTCGCCAATGCCGCGCATGGCGCACCACACGTGGGCCTGGATGCTGCCCGGCGTGGCAGGCCCATTGAGGCGAAGGATGAAGTGCTGGTCCTCGTCGATGCGGCTGCCGGCATACGGCACGATGTTTTGCACGAACGGGCCGCCGCTGCTGAAGCGAAACCGGGTATTTCCGGTGAGCGTGGCGCCGGATACCGAGCGCAGTTCGCTGCTGGCCTGCACCTCACAGTGCACGCCGGGCGGCAGGTCCTGCGCGAAGTTGAAGGTCCAGCTGCGTTCGGTGGTCCAGCGACCGGAACCCTGGGCGGCCGACTGATCGTTGCAGGTGATCGCTACCGGCGCCGGTGACTGCACATCGCCCAGCCTGACTGCGGCCTGGTCGAACTTGACCACCACCTGGCGGATCCGCGCGACCTCACCCTGCGGCGACAGGCTGGATAGCTGGAAGGCAGACGACTGCGTTGCCAAGAGTGCCAACAGCGACAGACATGCCCTGACGAATCCATTGCCCATGATTTGCCCCTTGAGTCCGACGAGACCGTGACAGATCCTTTCGATGCGCCCGGCTGACTTGCCCGCCGCGAACACCCGCTCTGCCAACCCGCCTGCTTGCGCCTGTGTGTTCTGCAGGCGCAAGCCATTTTGCCGCACCGAGTTGCGCAAGCACGATTGAGCAGGACCGCAACAGCCCTCGACCACGTGCAGCCGGCCATCGGCGCTGTCCACTACCATCTGATCCCCGCACCGAATCGATCCACGCCGCATGACCAAGCCCGATCAACCACCCGCAGCAACCCTTTCCTCCAGCACCGGCGCGACCGGCGGCATGCACAAGGGCCTGACCAGTTATGGCGACAAGGGTTTCTCGCTGTTCCTGCGCAAGGCCTTCATCAAGGGCGCCGGTTATACCGACGGTGCGCTGACGCGACCAGTGATCGGCATCGCAAGCACCGGCAGCGCCTACAACCCGTGCCATGGCAACGCGCCGCAGCTGCTGGAGGCGGTCAAGCGCGGCATCATGCTGGCTGGCGGGCTGCCGATGGATTTCCCCACGATCTCGTTGCATGAGAGTTTTGCGGCGCCGACCAGCATGTACCTGCGCAACCTGATGTCCATGGACACTGAGGAAATGATCCTCGCCCAGCCTATGGATGCCGTGGTGCTGATCGGCGGCTGCGACAAGACTGTGCCAGCGCAGTTGATGGGCGCGGCCTCGGCCGGTCTGCCGGCGATCCAGCTGATCACCGGCTCGATGCTGACCGGTTCGCACCGCTCGGTGCGGGTAGGCGCCTGCACCGACTGCCGGCGCTACTGGGCCAAGTTCCGGGCCCAGGAGATCGACGAGCAGGAGATCGCCGACGTCAACAACCAGCTGGTGGCCAGTGTCGGCACCTGCTCGGTGATGGGCACGGCCAGCACCATGGCCTGTATCGCCGAGGCTCTGGGCATGACAGTGCCTGGCGGCGCCAGCCCGCCGGCGGTGACCGCTGCGCGCATGCGTATTGCCGAGATGACCGGCACACAGGCGGTGAGGATCGCACGCCAGCGCCTGGACATCGGGCAGATCCTGACCGCAAAGGCCTTCGAGAACGCAATGCGCGTCCTGCTGGCCATCGGCGGCTCTACCAACGGCATCGTGCATCTGACCGCAATCGCCGGGCGTTTGGGTTTCGAAATCGATCTGGACGCACTTGACCGCATGGGCCGCGAGACGCCGGTGCTGCTCGACCTCAAACCCAGCGGCGCACACTACATGGAAGACTTCCACGCTGCCGGCGGCATGGCCACGCTGCTGCGCGAACTCAAACCGCTGTTGCACCTCGATGCATTGACCGTCACCGGCCGCTCGCTGGGCGAAGAGATCGACGCGGCCGGACCTGGCTTTGTGCAGGACGTGGTGCGCCCGCGCACCCACCCGATCTACGCCCAGGGTGGCATCGCGGTGCTGCGCGGCAACCTGGCACCGGGCGGTGCCATCATCAAGCAGTCGGCGGCCGACCCTGCGCTGATGGAGCATGAGGGCCGTGCTGTCGTATTCGAAGATGCGATCGACCTGGCTGCACGCATCGACGACCCGGATCTGGACGTGAACGCCGACGACATCCTGGTGCTCAAACGGATCGGCCCCAAGGGTGCACCCGGCATGCCCGAAGCTGGCTATCTGCCGATACCGATGAAGCTGGCGCGTACGGGTATCAAGGACATGGTGCGCATCAGCGACGGGCGCATGAGTGGCACCGCATTCGGCACCGTGGTGGTCCACGTCACGCCGGAGTCGGCGGTCGGCGGCCCGCTAGCCTGGGTACAGAGCGGCGACCGGATCCGCATGAGCGTGGCGCAACGCCAGCTGACCCTGCTGGTCCCCGACGAGGAACTGGCCCGGCGTGCTGCGCAAAAGCCCCTGCAAACGCCCAGCGCTGAACGGGGTTACCGCAAACTGTTCTTGCAGTCGGTTACGCAGGCCGACCAGGGTGTGGACTTCGACTTCCTGATCCCGCCGGGACCGATGCGGCGCATTCCCGACCAGGGCTGATGCCGGGCCATCCGGTCATGGCGCCAAGCGCACACTTACAGGCGTCAGAGGTAGAACATCCAGGTCAGCACCAGCAACACCAGATACGGAAACGCCACCGTCGGCCGGATCGTGCTGCCCAGATACTCCCGCAGCTGGCCGGTCAGGCCCTTGCGCTGCGCAAGCCAGTCGCTGTGCAATGCAAATGCACGTATTGGCTCGCCTGCTGCCATACCTTGTTCCAGCGCCAGCAATCGGGTACCCAGGCGCCCCTGGTAGGTCTTGAAGATACCTTCCTGCAGCCACAACAGCGCGACCAGCAACACCAGCCAGATTCCGTGCAGTTCGACCACAAGCCCTGCGAAAAACAGCACGACAGCGCTGAGCTTGATCGCAAGCGCGCCGAACTCGTAACGTTCATGCAGTTTTTGCAGCACCGACCATTCCTGAGCTGCCGCGCTGCTTGTATTCAATTCCATAGGGTCAATGCTCCGGTTGTCGCGCAGTCTACTTGCCAGCCACTGCTTCAACCGGACCGGATGCCGACCTGTCGTCCATGCGGCCGATCTCGGGCCAGCGCCTACGCACGACGGCCCAACCCACCAGCCCGATCGCGAGCATGCTGATTGACGCCATCGCCAACGACCGCGTGGAATGCATGACCCACGGTGCGATCACGCCCGCCGTGATGGCATTTGCACCGGAGCCGACGAACATCTGCAGTGACGACGCCATGCCGCGACGTGCCGGGTGCAGGTCGAGCACCAGCAGGGTGACTGCCGGCACCATCAGGGCCCAGCCAAATGCATAGAAGGTCAGCGGCAGCATGGCCCACGAGGCCTGCGCCGTCAGCAGCATATTGGCCGTCAGGTTGACCAGAGCCGCCACGACCATGATGGTGAACCCGATGCGGATCTGCGCACGCGCCGATATCCGCCCCGCAAGGCGGCCACTGAACCAGGCGCCGGCCATGATGCCGCCGATATTGAGCACGAAAAACCAGAAGAACTGTGTCGGCGCCAGACCCAGGTGCTCGCCCAGAAAAGCCGGCGCCGCCAGCACGTAGATGAAGTTGCCGTTAAACGGCAGACCTGCAGCCAGCGCCAGCAACACGAAGCGCGGGTCCAGCCCCAGCTGCCAGTAGCCGCGCAGCAGATTGCCGGCCCGAAACGACTGGCGCTGCGTCGCATGCAGTGTCTCCGGCAGATAACGAAAGCTCGACGTCCACAAGGCCACGCCGATGAGTGCCAGGAACCAGAAGATGCTGCGCCAATCCAGCCAGACGAACAACCAGCCGCCGATCAGGGGTGCAATCGCCGGCGCGATGCCGAAAAAAATCGTCACCTGGCTCATGACCTTCTGCGCCTGCCAGGGCGGGAACATGTCGCGCACGATGGTGCGCGCCACCACAATCCCCGCACCGGTGGACAGACCTTGCAGGATGCGAAAGCCGACCAGCTGACCGATGGACTGCGACAACGCGCAGCCGATCGAACCCAGCGTGAAGATCGCCACGCCCCACAACACCACGGGCCGGCGTCCGAAACTGTCCGAGATGGCGCCATGGAACAGGCTCATGAACGAGAACCCGAACAGATAGGCCGACAGGGTCTGTTGCATCTGCACCGGCGTGGCAGCCAGCGAATCGGCAATGCCGACGAAGGCCGGCAGATAGGTGTCGATCGAGAACGGTCCGACCATGCCGAGCACAGCGAGCAGGATGGCCAGCGCCCAGCGCGGCCCTCGCCAGAGGGTCGACGCGTCAGGATGCATCGGGCGTTTTAAGGAAAAGCGTCATCAGGGAAGGCGCACAGTGTATGGCCTGGTCAGTAGGCAGGCACAGGCCCGGACCGAGCGGGTCAGCGCCGGAACGTGTAATGAAATGGCGATCCGAGCGCAAATCGCTCCACGAATCCCAGCGCGCGCAGGCATGTCGTGACACGCCGCGCCTGGCGCGCGCCCTGGCATTGCACGAGACGGCAGACCTCGTCCTGGGCATTGTGGATGGCGATCAGCACCGACGCGCCAAAGATCGGATTGCGGGCTGCGGCCTGGCGCAATTGCGCCAGCACAAACGCGTCGTCCGGCAGCAGCGCAGCACCATTGATCAGCGAAATGATCATGGAAGGCTGGCGCGCACCGCTGGGGTCTCAGGCCGGCGCGTGCACCATCTGCCGGCGCACGGCGGCTTGTGGCGCAGGCGCACGACCCGTGGTGGCCCTACCGCCACAAGCCATCGATAACTATCAGGTTGCATGAATCGATTGTCATAAGGTCCGTGCCGCGTGACAAGCCTGAGCCCGCCTGAGCCCGCACTTTGCGTCCACCGGCGTGTGGGCGGATCAGCTGCTTTGGGCTGACCGCGCCGCCCGCACAGGTCGCCTCTGCCGACCCAAGCGGACCGGTAGGGGAGAACGCAACGATCGATGCGATCCTGCCGGTATCCCTTCGCCCGTCAGGCAGCGACCGGTGAGCGAATCAGGTGGTCGAAAGCGCTCAATGCCGCCTTGGAGCCCTCGCCGGCGGCAATCACGATCTGCTTGAATGGCACGGTCGTGGCGTCGCCGGCGGCAAACACTCCCGGCAAGCTGGTGGCGCAGTTTGCGTCGATCAGGATCTCTCCGTAACGGCTCAACTCGACCGTGCCCTTGAGGAACTCGGTGTTGGGCACCAGCCCAATTTGCACGAACACACCAGCCAGGTCGATGCGATGGCTCTCGCCGCTGGCGCGGTCCTGGAACACCAGGCCGTCAACTGTCTGGCCGTCGCCAGTGATCTCGGTGGTCTGGGCGTTGACGTGGATCGTCACATTCGACAGGCTGCGCAACTTCTTCACCAGCACCGCGTCGGCCTTGAGCTGATCGGCGAACTCCACCAGCGTGACACTGCGCACGATACCAGCGAGGTCGATCGCCGCCTCGACGCCGGAGTTGCCGCCGCCGATGACAGCGACGTCCTTTCCCTTGAACAGTGGGCCATCGCAATGTGGACAGTAGGCCACCCCCTTGTTCCTGTATTGCGACTCGCCCGGCACATGGACATTGCGCCAGCGCGCGCCGGTGGACAGGATCACGCTGCGGCTACGGAGCTCAGCGCCACTCTCCAGTGTGACGGTGACAGTGCCACCAGGCTGGGTCGCCGGCGTGATGCCCGCCACACGCTGACCGTTCATGATGTCCACGTCGTTGGCCCGGACCTGTGCCTCCAGCGCAGCGGCAAACTGCGGGCCTTCGGTGCGCTGCACCGAGATGTAATTCTCGATGCCCAGCGTATCAAGGGTCTGGCCGCCGAAACGCTCAGCCACGACACCGGTGCGAATGCCCTTGCGTGCGGCGTACACCGCAGCGGCCGCGCCGGCCGGGCCGCCACCGACGATCAGCACGTCGAAGGCCTCCTTGGCGCCAAGCTTTTCAGCATCGCGGGCAGAGGCGCCTGTGTCCACCTTGGACAGGATTTCCGTCAGTTCCATGCGACCCGAACCGAACGGCTGGCCGTTCAGGTAAACGCTGGGGACGGCCATGATCTGGCGCTGCTCGACCTCGTTCTGGAACAGCCCACCGTCAATCATCACATGCTCAATGCGCGGGTTCAGCACCGCCATCAGGTTCAAGGCCTGCACCACGTCGGGGCAGTTGTGACAGGTCAGCGAGATATAGGTCTCGAACACCATGTCAGTATCAAGCGCGCGGATCTGTGCGAGCACGTCATCGTCGACTTTGGGCGGATGACCGCCGGCTTGCAGCAGGGCCAGCACCATTGAAGTGAACTCATGGCCCATCGGTATGGCGGCGAATTGCACGCCCATGTTCTGACCCACGCGGGTCACCTGGAAGGACGGCTGGCGCTTGTCCGTCCCGTCCCAGCGCAGGCTGACCAGGTCGCTCAGTCCGTCGAGATCTTGCAGGAATTCACGCATCTCCTGCGCGGTGGGGCCGTCACCCAGCGATGCGATCAGTTCGATCGGCTGGGTCAGGCGTGTCAGGTAAGACTGCAATTGGGTCTTCAGGTTGTCGTCAAGCATGTGTTCTCCTTGGAAATTCAGGTGCGTGCAGGCCCGCTCGCCAGGATCCGGGAGGGCCCTGGCGACTGGGCCCGATAGGCCAGTCGAATGGTGGGGGGCCCGGTGCGGCTGGCGCGGCCCCGGGTTGAGGGCCTTAGATCTTGCCCACGAGGTCCAGCGACGGGGTCAACGTCTTGGCACCTTCATTCCATTTGGCCGGACAGACCTGTCCCGGGTTCTTGGCCACGTACTGGGCCGCCTTGAGCTTGCGCAGTGTTTCGATCATGTCGCGCGCAATGCTGTTGTCGTGGATCTCGGCGGTCTTGACGATACCTTCCGGGTTGATCAGGAAGGTGCCACGCAATGCCATGCCGTCTTCGTCGATATGCACGTCGAACATACGCGTGAGCTGGTGCGTCGGGTCGCCGATCAGCGCAAACTTCGCCTTGCCGACGGCCGGCGAGGTCTCGTGCCACACCTTGTGTGCGAAGTGCGAATCGGTGGTGACGATGTAGACCTCGGTCTCGAGCTTCTGGAACGCGGGGTAGTTGTCGGCCGCATCCTCGACCTCGGTCGGGCAGTTGAAGGTGAAGGCAGCTGGCATGAAGACGAGGACCGACCACTTGCCTTTCAGGTCGGCGTCGGTGACCTCGATGAACTTGCCGCTCTTGAATGCCTGGACTTTGAAGGGCTTGACCTGGGTGTTGATGATGGACATGTAAACTCCTATGAATTGTTTTTTGTTGATAGTGAGACTGAATTGTGCCAGGGCCATCAGCGAATGGGGTTGATTTGCCATATGCCGGCGATAGGCAAACGCTAAACTGAAATTTTCCGTTCGGTGTCTTGAAACCGACACAAAAACCCTTATCATTAGCACTCGCAGGAGATGAGTGCTAACAGCGCCATCAACGCAAATTCACAAGCTTCAACCGTCCGGTTGTCGCTTTTTTGTTGACCCAACCCATTTCAAACCAAGGAGATCTTTTATGAAACTTCGCCCCCTGCACGACCGTGTGATCGTCAAACGCGTGGAAAACGAAACCAAGACGGCTTCCGGCATCGTCATTCCTGATAGCGCGGCTGAAAAGCCCGATCAGGGCGAAGTCCTGGCAGTTGGTCCGGGCAAGAAGAACGACAAAGGCGAACTCAGCGCGATGGCCGTCAAGGTTGGCGACCGCGTCCTGTTCGGCAAATACAGTGGCCAGACCGTGAAGGTCGACGGCGACGAACTGCTGGTGATGAAGGAAGACGACCTGTTCGCAGTTGTCGACGCGAAGTAATCACCCCAGCCACCCATTCATTTACTAGATTCGGAGAATTACTATGGCAGCAAAAGACGTCATTTTCGGCGGCGAAGCCCGCGCACGCATGGTTGAAGGCGTGAACATCCTGGCCAACGCGGTCAAGGTCACCCTGGGCCCCAAAGGCCGCAACGTGGTTCTGGAGCGCTCGTTCGGCGCCCCCACCGTGACCAAGGACGGTGTGTCCGTGGCCAAGGAAATCGAACTCAAAGACAAGCTCCAGAACATGGGCGCACAGATGGTCAAGGAAGTTGCTTCCAAGACCTCTGACGTCGCTGGCGACGGTACCACCACCGCCACCGTGCTCGCCCAGAGCATCATCCGCGAAGGCATGAAATATGTCGCCGCCGGCATGAACCCGATGGACCTCAAGCGCGGCATCGACAAGGCCGTGACCGCTCTGGTGGAAGAACTGAAGAAGGCTTCGAAAGCCACCACCACCTCCAAGGAAATCGCACAGGTCGGCTCGATCTCGGCCAACTCCGACGAAACCATCGGCAAGATCATTGCTGATGCCATGGACAAAGTGGGCAAAGAAGGCGTAATCACCGTTGAAGACGGCAAATCGCTGGACTCCGAACTCGAAGTCGTCGAAGGCATGCAGTTCGACCGCGGCTACCTATCGCCCTATTTCATCAACAACCCTGAAAAACAGGCTGCGTTGCTGGAGAACCCGTTCGTGCTGTTGTACGACAAGAAAATCAGCAACATCCGTGACCTGCTGCCCACGCTCGAGCAAGTGGCCAAGTCCGGCCGTCCGCTGCTGATCATCTCGGAAGACGTCGAAGGCGAAGCCCTGGCTACGCTGGTGGTCAACACCATTCGCGGCATCCTGAAGGTCGTCGCTGTCAAGGCGCCTGGTTTCGGCGATCGCCGCAAAGCCATGCTCGAAGACATCGCCATCCTGACCGGTGGCAAGGTCATCGCTGAAGAAGTGGGCCTGACGCTCGAGAAAGTCACGCTGGCTGATCTCGGTTCAGCCAAGCGCGTCGAAGTAAGCAAGGAAAACACCATCATCATCGACGGTGCCGGTGCCGCTGCCGACATCGAAGCCCGCGTCAAGCAGGTGCGTGTTCAGATCGAGGAAGCCACTTCCGACTACGACAAAGAGAAGCTCCAGGAGCGTGTTGCGAAACTCGCCGGTGGCGTGGCTCTGATCAAGGTCGGCGCTGCCACCGAAGTCGAGATGAAAGAGAAGAAAGCCCGCGTTGAAGACGCCCTGCACGCAACTCGCGCTGCAGTGGAAGAAGGCATCGTGGCGGGTGGTGGCGTGGCTCTGCTGCGCGCCAAGCAGGCGGTTGGCACGATCAAGGGTGACAATCCGGACCAGGACGCCGGCATCCGGCTGATCATGAAAGCTGTCGAGTCGCCGCTGCGCGAGATCGTGTACAACGCCGGTGGCGAAGCCTCCGTCGTCGTCAACGCGGTTCTGGCCGGCAAGGGCAACTACGGCTTCAACGCCGCCAACGACACCTATGGAGACATGATCGAAATGGGTATCCTTGACCCCACCAAGGTGACCCGCACCGCACTGCAGAACGCAGCGTCGGTCGCATCGCTGATGCTGACCACTGAAGCCATGATCGCCGAGGCTCCGAAAGACGAGTCCGCTGGCGGAGGCATGGGTGGTGGCATGGGCGGCGACATGGGTGGCATGGGCGGCATGGGCGGCATGGGCATGTAATCGTCCCGGCGCGCCCACCGGTTTCGCAAGAAGCCGGTGGGTGTGAGCCCTGCTACCACGTCGAGCGGCCTTGCGCCACCTGACGTTCATGCAAGATGAAAACCCCGCAAGCGCAAGCTTGGCGGGGTTTTTGCTTATCAAGCGATCAAACCCATGCGCTGCGACCGGGCCCAGCCATCGTTGGCCGCCGCTGGCGGCCAATCCGATCCAGTGGGTTCGGTCATGAACGTCAACAGACGGTGTCGGGTCGCCTGCCAGGCCTCCCGGGCACCTTCGACATCAAAGGCCAGGATTTGATGCGGCAGCCCGCCAACGCTGGCCAGCGGTATCCAGGCACCCGGCTCGAAAACGTCCCGAAAACCCAGATTACGATAGTTGCGGATCAGCGCTTGCGAACGCGCGCCAATCACCATCCAGCGCACCTGGGTCTCCAGGCAGTACTGGTAGCTGGCCTTCATCAGCATCAGCTTGACCATCGATGTGGCGCCCTGCACCACTGCCAGTCGCGAGATCTGAGCCCGCCGGCGACTGGCCAACCATGGGGGCAAGCGCATGCCCGACTCCAGCGCCAACGGGCAGCATCCGCTGACCTGAATCCGCGCCGTGCCGACACAGGAGCCGTCGCTTCGATCGCGGCATAGCAGCACGGAAGTGCCTTCGGCCGAATCCAGTGGCTCGAGCGCGCTGAACCGGGATGCCATCGCTGGATCGTGGTGGCCATAGGCCTGGGCACGAACGGCACATGCATCGCCGAAGTCTCGTCTGGTCACGGCCAATTGGAGGTCAAGGGAGGAACAGTTGGCAGACATCGGTGCGGGCTCCTGGAACTATGCCGTCAGACCATTTGGCAGGTGAGTTGCCGATGCGGCGATGGAATACACACTAGCACCGCCGGCAGAGTCCGATCAAGAGAAAAACGTCAAGGCGCGCCGCAAAACTGGCGCAAAGCGCGCCGGCACGCAGCGCGTCACCGTGACGCGTGGCGTGTCGTGCCAGCGGGCGCACTGTGTGAGAGCCTGCGCCAGACATGCAGCGAAGTGTTCGTCGGGCCCGAAGTCCGGCTCCAGATACAGTGCCTTGGCCTCGAACACCCGTTCCGTGCGATGCGCCTTGGCATCCACACGTCCGACCAGGGCACCGTCATGCAGCAATGGCAATACGAAGTAGCCATACTGTCGCTTGGGCTGCGGCGTGTAACACTCGATGCGGTAGTCGAATCCGAACATGACGGCCACACGCTCCCGGTCCCACACCAGCGGATCGAACGGCGACAGCAGCGTCGTGTGTGTCGGCTGCAGGGCGCCGCGCAGCGCACGCTGCAACAGCAGTCGGTTTGCCGCATGTACATAGGCCGGCGCATCCCATCCGTGCACCCGGACCCGCACCAGCACACCCTGGGCAACAAACCCATCCAGGTCAGTGTCCCGCAAACGCGGCTTGGTACGGAAATAGTCGTGGATCCAGCGTGCCTGCGTGATGCCCAGTGCCTGCACCGCCCGCGCGACAAAGTCGGCATGCACCGTACCAGGATCTGGCATTTCCATATCCAGTAAGGCCGGGCAGACCCGCTCTGCCAGATCGTAGACTCGCTGAAACCGGTCGCGCCGGGCAACCATCAGATCGCCACGAGCGAACAGCGCCTCGAGCCAGCGCTTTTCATCCTTCCAGCCCCACCAACCGCCGCTGCGCCCGTCGGTGCGTTCAAAATCGGACGAGCGCACCGGCCCCTTTTCCCGCACATGTTCCAGCAGGCGCGCCACATCGAGTTGCTGCTGCGGGTCGAGATCACGCCCCATTTCCAGGCCCCAGTGACGGCGCGTCGTACGGTTGTGGCTGCGGTGCAGCGCCAGTTGCGCCTGCGGCACGAAACAGGCCTCATGCGCCCACGCTTCGAACAGCTGACCTCTGGCCAGCGCTTCGTCCAGCCACGGCGCCGGGTATGCCCCCAGTCGCGAGAACAACACAAGGTAAGGGCTGCGTGCCACCACTTGGATGGTGTCAATCTGGAGCAATTGCATACGCTCGATACAACGACGCAGCGCCAGCCGGGTGGCGGTCTTTGCAGTGGACGTCAGCAGCCCCTGCGCCGCCAGTTGCAAAGACCTGGCCTGCGCCAAGGTCAACTGCTGTTCCGGCGCCGACACTGGCATTCAGTGCTGTGGCGAGAGGCGCTGCAGCAGCCCGGCCGTCGACCCGTCCAGACCCGACAGATCGCCGCTATCCAATCTTCCGGCAATGTCCTTGGCCAGCACCTTGCCCAGTTCCACGCCCCACTGGTCGAAGCTGTTGATGCCCCACAAGGCGCCGCTGACAAACACGCGATGCTCCTGCAACGCAATCAGTGCACCCAGGCTGGTCGGGCTGAGTTCGTCAAGCAGCAGGAAACTGCTCGGCCGGTTGCCCGGAAAGTCACGGTGCCCGTCGCCCACCGACTTACCGACCATCAGCGCCTGCGCCTGCGCCAGCACATTGGCCAGCAACATCGGATGATGACCTGGCAAATCATGTCCTGCCTGGCGCACGGCGACGAACTCCACCGGCACCACATCGCTGCCCTGGTGCAGCATCTGAAAATACGCATGCTGGCCGTTGGTGCCGGGTTCGCCCCACAAAACCGGCGACGTGGCGTATGGCAGGGCGTCGCCTTGCGCATCGACCCGCTTGCCGTTGCTTTCCATCTCCAACTGTTGCAGATAAGCCGGCCAGCGCTTGAGCGCGCTGTGATACGGCGCAATGCTGCGACTGGCGAATCCATGGAAATTGCGGTACCACACGTCGAGCAGCGCCAGGCGCACCGGCAGGTTGCGCTCCAGCGGCGCCTGGCGAAAATGCTGGTCCATGGCATGGGCGCCGCCCAGAAAGGCGCGAAACCCGTCCGCCCCGATAGCGATCGCTATCGGCAGGCCGATGGCAGACCAGAGCGAGTACCGTCCACCAACCCAGTCGCGGAACCCGAATGTCGTGGTGATGCCGAATGTATGGGCTGCCGCCACGTTGCTGGTCAACGCACAGAAGTGCTGCGCGATGTCGGTGCCGCCCGCAGACTCGAACCAGCGCCGCGCCGAAGCCGCATTGGTCATGGTCTCGATGGTCGTGAATGTCTTGGAGGCAATCAGGAATAGCGTACGGGCCGGATCCAGCCCCCGCAAGGTCGCGGCCAGTTCATGGCCGTCGATGTTGGAGACAAAATGCAGACGCTTGCCCACTGCCGCGTAGCTGTCCAGTGCCAACACAGCCATTTGAGGCCCCAGGTCGGAGCCGCCGATGCCGATGTTGACGATATCGGTGATACCAGCATCGGCACGTATGACCTCGGCGTAAGCCAGCATCGCATCGCGGGTGGCCAGCACCTCCGGTAGATCCGGATCGTCCATCGCCGCTCCGTCACCCGCCGGCGCAGGTACGCGCAACAAAAAATGCTTGACCGCGCGTTGTTCGGTGTTGTTGATGGCCTCGCCCCGGAACATCGCGTCACGGTGCTGCTCCAGGCCACATTGGCGCGCCAGCGTAAAAAGCTGCTGCTCGACCGCCGCATCCAACAGGTTCTTCGACAGATCGGCAAACACATGGGGCGCCTGCTGGCTGAAGGCATCGAAACGGCCCGGATCGGCGGCAAACGCCGCCCGCAGATCAAACGCCGATCCTGCGTCGTCATACAAGGTGCGCAGGGCACCCCAGGCAGCAGTCCGGTCACATCGCAAACGTTCCATCTTGGTCTTTTCCTTGCAGTGGGGCTCAGAGCGAGAGAAGCAATCGATTGGGCGATTGCCTCTCACGCTCAAGCCGCCTGCATCAGCTTTTCAAGTTTCACCGCATCTGAGCAAAAAGCCCGTATGCCTTCGGCCAGTTTTTCGGTGGCCATCGCATCGTCGTTGAGCGCCAGGCGAAAACCGGCTTCGTCAAACTTCGTGGTCGGCAGGTCGAGCGCCTGCGCCGCTGCAGGGTCGAGCTGGCGTGTCAGTGCCGCAGTGCTGCCTGCCAGTTCCGCCAGCAGTTCCGGGCTGATCGTCAGCAGGTCACAGCCGGCCAGGGCCTGGATCTGGCCCAGGTTGCGAAAGCTTGCACCCATGATCTCGGTCTGGATGCCGAACTTCTTGTAGTGATTGTAGATATTGCGCACCGACAACACGCCCGGATCGTTGACACCGGCCTTCGCATCCTCATCCCAGGCCGCGCCGGCCGTCTTCTTGTACCAATCGTAGATGCGACCGACAAACGGCGAGATCAGTTGCACCTTGGCCTGGCCGCAGGCCACGGCCTGGGAAAACGAGAACAGCAGGGTAAGGTTGGTGTGGATGCCCCGCTGCTCGAGCGCGGCGGCCGCCTGGATGCCTTCCCAGGTTGACGCAATCTTGATCAACACCCGGTGCGAGCTGATACCCTGGGCCTTGTACATGGCGATGATGCGTTCCGCCCGGGCCACCGTGGCAGCGCCATCGAAACTCAGACGCGCGTCGACTTCCGTGGAAACACGGCCGGGGATCAACGACAGGATCTCGCAACCGAAGCGCACCAGCAGATGGTCCATAGTCTCGTCCATCGGACTGCCGCGGTGCTCAGCCACAGTGGTCTGCAGCAGATCCTGGTAGTCGGCCTTGCCGACCGCTTTGAGAATCAACGAGGGATTGGTGGTTGCGTCCTGCGGCTGGAACTGGGCCAATTGCCGGAAATCGCCGGTGTCCGCCACGACCGTGGTGAATTGTTTAAGGGCATCGAGCTGGTTCATGAGATCTCCGATTACGGCGCTGGATTCAGGCCGGTTGCGAACAGGAATTGAATTATCAATGAAACAAAGTTACATTACCACTCTTCTTTGTGATGTAACTTTTGAACATGTCCTTCGATCTCGTCTTGTTTGGCGGTACCGGCGATCTGGCCTGGCGCAAGTTGATGCCCGCCCTGTTTCAGGCTTTTCGCCATGGTAGCCTGCCCGGGAGCGGCCGCATCATCGGCATCGGGCGCGATGACCACAGTGACCAGCAATACCGGGATCTGATCCACGCCCGATTCGAAAAGGTCGAACTCGACAAACGCCCCACCGAGGACGAGTTCACCCGGTTCGCCGCGTTGCTGTTTTTCGTTCGCATGGATTTGTCCGGACCGCAAGACTACCCCCGGCTGGCCCAACTGCTGCGCGAACGCGAGGCTGATACGGTGGTGATGTATGTCGCCACCGCACCGGCGCTGTTCACAACGGTTTGCGAACAACTGGCCGCGGTAGGACTGAACACGCCCCAGACGCGCATCGTGCTGGAAAAACCGCTGGGCCACGATCTGGCCTCAAACCGCAAGATCAACAAGACAGTGTGCAGCATCTTCCATGAACGGCAGGTGTTTCGCATCGACCATTACCTTGGCAAGCCCGCGGTGCAGAACCTGTTCGCCCTGCGCTTTGGCAATGCCTTGTTCGAGCCCCTGTGGCGCCGCGAACACATCGCCAACATCCAGATCACGATTGCAGAGGAACTGGGCGTGGAAAAGCGCGGCGCGTTTTACGACACCACTGGCGCCTTGCGCGACATGGTGCAGAACCATGCGCTGCAGTTGCTGTGCGCGATTGGCATGGAGCCGCCGATCAACTCGCATGCCGATGCGATCCGCGACGAAAAGCTCAAGGTGCTGCGTTCGCTCAAGCCGTGGACGGCGGCCAGCCTGGCCACGGACGCGATCCGCGGCCAGTACGGCCCGGGCAAGATCGCCGGCAATGCCTTGCCCGGTTACCGCGCCGAGGAAGGCGTTGACCCGCACAGCAACACCGAAACCTTTGTTGCGCTGCGTACGGAGATCTCCAACTGGCGCTGGGCCGGCGTACCGTTCTACATCCGCACCGGCAAACGCCTGGGCGGGCGCGACGCGCATATCGTCGTCAACTTCCGCCCCACGCCCCATGCCATCTTCGACTCGCATATCGGCATGGCTAACCGCCTGGTGATCAACCTGCAGCCGCGCGACGGACTGGAACTGCACCTGCTGGCTCAGGGCCGCGACAACCACGGCAAGGCGCAGATGCTGGCACCTGTGCAGCTCGACCTCGATTTCGACACCCGCTTCGGCGCCGAGCGTGTCGGCGCCTACGAACGGCTGCTGCTCGACGTGATCGATGGCCGACTGAACCTGTTCGTGCGCAGCGACGAGCAGGAAGAAGCCTGGCGCTGGGTCGAACCCATCATGAACGCCTGGAACGCCGACAGCCAGGGCCCGCGCCTGTACGCCAGCGGAACCTGGGGCCCCAGCGCCTCCAGCGCCATGATCGCCCGTGATGGATTTTGCTGGAGCGAGGAGTCCTGAAACATTGTGTGCCAGACCGAGCGACACGAAGTGCGCGAGCTCTGGCACCAACACTTTGTCGGCTGTCCGGCTGTCCGGCTGTCCGGCTGTCCACATTGTGTGCCAGACCGAGCGACACGAAGTGCGCGAGCTCTGGCACCAACACTTTGTCGGAAGTCAGAGGTCGGATGTCCTCATGCCCGCATGTCCTGCCCCCTAAAGGAACCCCATGCTTGACCGCATCACCGCCTCCCTGCCCTCGCTGGCACCAGCCGAGCAGCGAGTGGCCCGGCTGGTCCTGGCAGATCCACGTGCCTTCGCCTCCCTGCCGGTGGCCGAACTGGCTGATCGCGCCCACGTCAGCAAACCCACCGTGGTTCGGTTCTGCCGCAGCGTGGGTTACGACGGTCTGACCGATTTCAAGCGTAAGCTGGTGGGCAGCGTCAGCGAAGGCGTGCCGTTCATCCATCGCAGTGTCGATGTCGACGACAAGACCGGCGACATCATGGTCAAGGTGATCGACAACACGGTCGCGGCCTTCCTCAAGTACCGCAACGACGCCAGTACCAGCGCGGTGGAAAAGGCGGCTCAGGCGCTGGTACAGGCCTATCGCGGCAGCCATCGGATCGAGTTTTATGGTGTTGGCAACTCTGGCGTGGTGGCACAAGATGCGCAGCACAAATTCTTCCGGCTCGGCGTGCACACCATCGCCTACAGCGATGGCCACATGCAGGTCATGAGCGCATCGATGCTCAAACCTGGAGATTGCGTGGTGGTGATCTCGAACTCCGGCCGCACCCGCGACCTGATGGACGCTTGCGACATCGCACGGCGCAATGGCGCCACCACGATCGTCATCACAGCCACCGGTTCGCCACTGGCCAGCGCCGGCCATATCCACCTTTCAGCCGATCATCCGGAAGGTTTCGACAATTACAGCCCCATGGTCTCGCGGCTGCTGCATCTGCTGATCATCGACATCCTGGCCACCTGCGTGGCACTGGGTATCGGGGGCGAAACAGTACAACCTCGGTTGCGCGAAATGAAAAACAATCTGCGCAGCAAACGCTACACCTGAGCGCTGCGCCGGGCCGTTCCCAAGCATGCTCGCACCGCAGCCTTCTCGCACCGCAGCCTTCTCGCACCGCAGCCTTCTCGCAGCGCCGCTGTCAGGCATCCGCCGTCAGCGGCATCGCCTGCTCGACCAGGCTGGCGTGCAGGGCGGCGCCGAGCGGCAGGATCTCGTCGTTGAAGTCGTATCGGCTGTTGTGCAGTGAGCAACTGCCTACGCCGTTTTCGGCTCCCTGTCCGACACGCAGGTAAGCGCCGGGGCGCACCTGCAACATGAACGAGAAATCCTCTGCCCCCATGCTGGGCTCGAGATCGCGCAGTACATGCTCCTGGCCCACCAGCGACGCTGCCACCTTGCCGGCAAAAGCCGCTTCCGGCGTCGTGTTGACTGTCGCCGGGTACAGGCGTTCGTAATGAACGACGGCAGTGGCACCAAAACCCATGGCCACCGCGCCACACAGTTCGCCCAAGCGCCGCTCCACCAGATCCTGCACCGCCAGACTGAAGGTCCTCACCGTGCCCACAAGCGTTGCGCTGTCGGGAATCACGCTCATCCCGCCCAGGTCACCGGCATGCATGGCGCACACGCTGATCACCGCGCTGTCGATAGCGCGCACATTGCGCGTCACGATGCTTTGCACCGCCGTAATGATGTGGGCCGCCACCAGCACAGGATCCACCGCAGCATAGGCATGCGCGCCATGGCCGCCCCGGCCGGTGATCTCGATCCGGATCCGGTCTGCGGCGGCCATCACCGGCCCGGCATTGACCCCAATGGTGCCAGGGCGCATCAACGGTGCGTTGTGCATCGCGTACACCGCATCGACCGGAAAACGTGAGAACAGGCCGTCCTCGATCATCACCCGTGCGCCGGCATAACCTTCCTCGCCAGGCTGGAAAATCAGCACGGCCGTGCCATCGAACTGGCGGGTCTCGGCCAGGTAGCGCGCCGCACCGATCAGCATGGCGGTGTGGCCATCATGGCCGCAACCGTGCATCAAACCATTGGTCGCGGATTTCCACGCAAAGTCGTTGTGTTCGGTCATCGGCAAGGCGTCCATGTCGGCGCGCAGACCGACCATGCGCCCACTACCGGTCTGCCGACCGCGCACGATACCCACCACGCCGGTCCTGCCGATGGCAGTATGGATTTCGTCCACGCCGCACAGCTTGAGCGCCTGTGCCACCCGCGCCGCGGTATAGCGCTCCTCGAAACCAAGTTCCGGGTGGGCATGCAGGTCGCGCCGCAAAGCCGTGAGTTCGGGGTGGAACTGGGTGATATGCGCAAAGGCGCGTCCACGTGCCCGCAAACGCGGCTCCGGTGTCATGGTCATCGTCGAATCTCCTTGCCCGGGCCAACATGGGCCCCATTCACAGCCTACAGCAACAACGGATTTGCATCGCCGCGCGATGCCACGACAGCCATCGCAGCACCCGGTAGTGTTCAGTCGTCAATCCGCCTTCGGACTCAGGGATTTGTCCTCGGTCATCAATACATGACGTACCGGCCCGTACCAGGCATGGGTCTGAGATTGTGTGTTGTCGGTATCGGTCATGATGCCGATCGCCAGCAAGGCGCCCGGTGCCTCACCAAATGCCTTGACGAAATCCGCGCGCACGTCTCGTTCATAGTCGAGCCACTGGCGCAGGCGACCCGGTCCTGACTCCATCACGATTTTGCGGATACGACCGGTGCGGGGGTTGACCACTACCGTGCCAGCCGCCTTGTGGTTGCTCCACACATACATCAGTGTCGCGTACGGCATAGGTTCGCCAGTCAGGAATTCTGACAATTCCGACAAGGCCGCATCCTTGGATGAAAACAGCGTGCGATTGCCGTCAAAGGCCAGCACCACGCGCACAGGGGAATCGTCGCCATCGCGTTGCGACAGGTCGGCGGCGTCTATCAGTGCAGGCACCATCCAGGAAAAGCGCAGCTGGCCCAGCTGATGCGGCTCCACCCGCACCGTCTGACGCAACATGCTGGCCGACGAGGCAGCTTGCACCTGCAAGGTGTGCCGCCCATCCTTGCGCTCGTAGCGATAGCGACTGGCACGCTTGCCCGGAAACGTCTGGTGCACCCACGTGATGCGACCAGCGGACGGGGCAGCCGTAGTCGCCCAATCAGTATGTGAGACCTCGGATTCGGCAGCGTCGGGACCTGTTGTGGCGCAGCCGGTGAGCCATAGCGTCAGCCAACAGATCACGACCGTTGCCAACCACCGCCACTGTCCTGCATCGCGTTCACGCATCGCATGTTTCCCGTCGAATATCCAACACAAGTGGGGGTCGAAAAAAAACCCGCTGTTTGCACAGCGGGTTTCGAGCTTCAGACTCTCACTGGCTTACGCCAGCGCACGATCAGAAGTTGTGAACCAGGCCCACGCCGTAGTTCTGCTGCTTGGTGGTAGGAGCGGCCGCTGCGCTTGGGTCCAGTTCGCCACGCAGGTAAGCAGCGTACACATAGGTGCGTTTGCTCAGTGGGTACTGGGCCATCAGGCTGAGACCCTTGGCGGTTTGAGCGCGATTGCCGCCAATCTTCTGGTTCTCACGAGCGTAGCTGACCATCAGCGAAGGAGCGCCCAACGGGATCACAGCACCGATCTGGAAGCCGGAGTCCTTGCTACGAACAGCAGCAACGCCGTTGTCGTTTTTGCCGCCTTCGAACTGCAGGAACATCTTGGCAACGCCCAGGTCGTACGAAGCGCCGAATTCATAGTTCTCGATCGAACGGGCTGCACCACCAGCGTCGTTTTCCTGGTATGCACCACCGATATTCAGCGGGCCGTTGGCGTAACCCAACTGCAGACCCCACATTTTGCCAGCGCTGCTCACGCCAGGAACCTTGTTCTCACCAGGAGCCCACATCAGGCCACCGCTGAAACCACCCATGTTAGGCGTCGTGTAGAACACCGAGTTGTCCTGACGGCCCACACAGTCACCCAAGCCGGTTGCAGTGCAGTTGCTGTTGAACACATAGTTCATTGCGCCGTAACCGGAATAACCGAAGGCGTCGTGCGCGCCATACATGTTGTCGATCGGGTCGTACTGGCGACCAACGGTCAGGCTACCGAAACCGCCGGTCACGCCAACGAAGGCTTGACGGTGGAATTCGCGAGTTGCCGCGGAGGCAGTACCGGTGTCAACGTTGAAGCCTTGCTCCAACTGGAAAATGGCTTTCAGGCCACCACCGAGGTCTTCGGAACCTCTCAGGCCCCAACGGCTACCGGTGTGTGCACCAGAGCGGATCTGGGCGCCTGGGTCAACGGTGGTCGTGCCGCCGACTTTGGTCTTCTGGCTCGCGAGAGAAGCGTCGATACGGCCGTACAGGGTCACCGACGACTGAGCAGAAACTGCACCAACCAGGGTCAGGGCAGCAATCGCTACGAGGGTCTTTTTCATTTCAAGTTTCTCCAAGGTTAAACATAGGGCTCCGGTTCAGAGGTAATCGGAACCCCGGGCCAACCTCCTGTTCAAGGAAGTTGGGGCTATTGCACCAGACGGCCGCCGGTTTGGCAAAAGTTTTGACCCGAAAGTCCTTCATTTCAGGTGTTTTCGTTGCGGACGAACAACAATCATCTGGACTGGTCGACTTTCTATCTTTTCCAGGTGTATTTGGCTGGGCGAAAACGGGCCCGGAACTCCTGGATCGGAGGCGCTTTGGCGTTGCCGCAGCGCCCCTTTGGCGCTCCGAGGAACCGCAGAAGAAGATTCGACGTCCAGTCGGGTGCAAAATGCCATATCGATGCCGCAAAAGTATGACGCTTGGGGCCCTGGGGTGCTGGCAGGCGCCATGTTCGAACGAACTATCCTGACTCCTGAATGAAAAAACCATGATTCCCCGCCCACTTTCCCCGGTTGACCAATTGCTTTCCGCCGCCGACAGCGCGCTGCGGACACTTTTTGCGAAGCCCCGCGCAGCCCGTGCCTGTCCGACGCTGGCCAACGACCCCACGGTACTGGACAGCGAGGAAAAAAGCCTGGCGGGCGCGCTGATGCGCGTCAACCACGTCGGTGAGGTCTGCGCCCAGGCCCTGTACACGGCACAGGCTCTGACCACCCGCAACGACACGCTGCGGACCCATTTCCGCCACGCCAGCGACGAGGAAACCGACCACCTGGCCTGGACGCACCAGCGACTCGACGAACTCGGCAGCCGGCCGTCACTGCTCAACCCGCTGTGGTACGCCGGTGCCTTCGGACTCGGCCTGCTGGCCGGCCGACTGGGCGACAAGGTCAGCCTGGGATTTGTGGTCGAGACTGAAAAACAGGTCGAGGCGCATCTGCAAAGCCACATGCAGCGCCTGCCGCCCAGTGATCATGCGTCACGGGCAATCGTGGCGCAGATGAAGGACGATGAGGCACGCCATGCGCGCGAAGCGCAGGCGGCCGGCGCAATGCCGATGCCCGCGCCGGTGCGCGCCTTGATGCGCGGTGCGGCCAAGGTCATGACGACGGTGGCGCACCGGATCTGATAAGCGACCACAGCCGGATTCTGCCGGCCCAAACGGCCACGGCCCGGTGTCCCCAGCAACGGTTCACACCTCGGTTAGATCGAAACTGGTGGTGATGGCGGCCGTCTTGCCCAGCATGATGCTGGCAGAACAGTATTTGTCGTGGCTCATCGCGATCGCGCGTTCGACCGCTGCTGGTGCAATACCCTTGCCACGCACATCGAAATGCATATGGATCGCCGTGAACACCTTGGGGTCGGACTCGGCACGTTCGGCCGTGAGCTTGCAGGAGCATCCGTGCACATCGTGGCGGCCCCGCTTGAGGATCAGCACGACGTCGTAGGCAGTGCAACCGCCCGCGCCCGCCAGGAATGTCTCCATCGGACGCGGCGCCAGGTTCTGTCCGCCGTTCTCCGGTTTGGCAGCGTCGGGCGCCCCGTCCATCATCAGCGTGTGCCCACTGCCGGTTTCGGCCAGAAAACCCATTCCCGAGCGGGTGCCCGTGTTCCCGGTCCAGCTGACGGTGCATTCCATGGTGTGATGATCTCCAATCTTTGTCCGAATGCACCGATTCTGCCAGTGCCGGCAGGGACCTGCCTGTGCCGCGCTGGCTGCGTTTCATGCGCACTTGAGTTCGACGCGCTTATCATCGACGGCCCGTTGCAAGCATGCCATGACATCCCCACATCTGACGCCATCCGATTACCTCAAGAAGATCCTGACCGCCCGTGTCTACGATGTGGCGAGGGAAACCGCGCTCGAGCCAGCGCGCAATTTGAGCCAGCGCCTGCACAACAAGATCCTGCTCAAGCGCGAGGACCAGCAGCCGGTGCGCAGCTTCAAGTTGCGTGGCGCGTACAACAAGATGGTCCAGCTCACGACCGAGCAGCTGGCCAGGGGGGTGATCTGTGCGTCGGCTGGCAACCATGCGCAAGGTGTGGCACTCAGCGCACACAAACTCGGCACCCGCGCTGTGATCGTGATGCCCATCACCACACCGCAGGTCAAGGTCGACGCGGTGCGTACGCTGGGCGGCGAAACCGTGCTGGTCGGCGAGAGTTATTCCGACGCGTACGACCATGCTGTCAAGCTGCAGCAGGAACAAGGCTTGACCTTTGTGCATCCGTTCGATGACCCGGACGTGATCGCCGGCCAGGGCACGGTGGCGATGGAGATCCTGCGCCAGCACCAGGGTGAACTGCATGCGGTGTTCGTGGCCATTGGCGGTGGCGGCCTGATCTCCGGCGTGGCCAACTACATCAAGGCGGTGCGCCCCGAGATCAAGGTGATTGGCGTGCAGATGAACGACTCGAACGCGATGATGCAATCGGTCGCCGCCAAACAACGCCGGGCCTTGCCCGACGTCGGTCTGTTCTCCGATGGCACCGCCGTCAAACTGGTGGGTGAAGAGACCTTCCGCATCGCCAGCGAACTGGTCGACGCATTCATGACGGTGGACACCGACGCAGTCTGCGCCGCGATCAAGGACGTGTTCGTCGATACGCGCAGCATCGTCGAGCCTGCCGGTGCGCTGGCCGTGGCTGCCATCAAGCAGTATGTGTCGCAGCACAAGACCCGCGGCGAGACCTACGCTGCCATTTTGTGTGGCGCGAACATGAATTTCGACCGCCTGCGTTTTGTTGCCGAGCGCGCCGAAGTCGGCGAGGAACGCGAAGCGCTGTTCGCGGTGACGATTCCCGAGGAACGCGGCAGCTTCAAGCGTTTTTGTGAGCTGATCGGTGACCTGCCGGGCGGCCCGCGCAACGTGACCGAATTCAGCTACCGCATCAGCGATGCCGACAAGGCCCATGTGTTCGTCGGCGTGACGACCCAGGGCAAGGGCGAAAGCACCCGCATTGCCGCCAATTTCGTCAAACACGGTTTCGAGACGCTGGACCTGACCCATGACGACCTGGCGCAGGAGCATATCCGCCACATGGTCGGCGGGCACTCGACGCTGGCACGCGACGAACGGCTCTTGCGTTTCATCTTTCCCGAGCGGCCGGGCGCGCTGCTCAAGTTCCTCAGCCTGATGCGACCGGGCTGGAACATCAGCCTGTTCCACTACCGCAACCAGGGCGCCGACTACGGGCGCATCCTGGTCGGTCTGCAGGTGCCACAAGCCGATGAGAAAGTATTCAGCGAGTTCCTCGATGTTTTGGGGTATCCCTTCGTCGAGGAAACGCTGAACCCCGCCTACCGGATGTTTCTGCAACAAAAATAAGCCATGGCCACATCCCTCGAAGGCAAACTGGTGGTCGCGATTTCCTCGCGGGCCTTGTTCGATTTCGAGGAAGAAAACCAGGTGTTCGAGCAAGGCAGCGGCCAGCACCGCGACCGCGCCTACATGCAGCTGCAATTGCAGCGACTCGAAGAACCTGCCAAACCCGGCGTCGCGTTCTCGCTGGTGCGCAAGTTGCTGGCCTTCAACCAGGTACCCGACCCGGCGGCCCTGCCCGGGGCGGCGTCGCAACCGGTGGAAGTGGTGATCCTGTCGCGCAACGACCCGGTGTCCGGCATGCGGGTGTTCCGCTCGGCCCAACACTACGGGTTGTCGATCCAGCGCGGCAGCTTCACGCGCGGCGAGCCACCCTGGCGTTACCTCCGGCCGCTGCATGCCAACCTGTTTCTGTCGGCCCACCTGAGCGACGTACGCGCCGCGCTGGAGGCCGGCGTGCCGGCGGCACAGGTGTACCCGCAGTCGGCCCGCGCCAGCGAAGCCCATCCGACCGAGGTGCGTATCGCGTTCGACGGCGACGCGGTGCTGTTCAGTGATGAAGCCGAGCGGGTTTATCAGTCCCAGGGCCTGCAGGCGTTCCAGTTGCATGAAACCGAGAAGGCGACTCAGCCGCTGCTCGCCGGACCTTTCAAACCGCTGCTCGCCGCCCTGCACCGCCTGCAGCAGGCCGGCACACCGACGATGCGCATCCGCACCGCGCTGGTCACCGCCCGCAGCGCGCCGGCCCATGAGCGGGCCATCCGCACGCTGATGAACTGGAACATCGAGATCGACGAGGCGATGTTCCTCGGTGGATTGGCCAAGGGCGAATTCCTGCGTGAATTCGAGCCCGACTTCTTTTTCGACGACCAGACCGGTCACATCGAATCGGCGGCGCGCCATGTGCCGTCAGGGCACGTGGCCAGTGGCATTTCGAATCCCCATCCTTGACGCCGGCATTGCCGGCTTCCTTACTGTCTGCTTGACGAGGTCTACACCATGGGCATGCGCGAAAAACTCGCCAGTTTCAAGGCATTCGCGGCGCGGGTGCTGCAACTCTCGGCGCCGTATTTCCAGTCCGAGGAGAAGTGGCGGGCACGCGGCATGTTCGCGGCCATCGTCGCATTGAACCTGGCATCGGTCTATATGGCGGTGCTGTTCAACCAGTGGTACAACCTGTTTTATTCCGCGCTAGAGGCCAAGGACCAGACGGCGTTCTGGAATCAGATCGGGCGCTTCAGCTACCTCGCCTTCATCGCGATCGTGATCGCGGTCTATCGCTTCTATCTGACGCAGTTGCTGGAGATGGAATGGCGGCGCTGGATGACCGGTTACTACCTGCGGCGCTGGCTCGGCGGCGACGCGTTCTATCGCATGGAGTTGGCGCGTTTTGCCAACGAGAAAGACATCAAGGCCGACAACCCCGACCAGCGGATCTCGGAAGACGTGAACCAGTTCACCGCCCAGACGGTCGGCCTGACCATGGGTGTGCTCAATGCCAGTGTCACTTTGGCGAGTTTTGTCGGCATCTTGTGGGGCCTGTCGGGCGCCTTCAGTTTCGACCTGGCGGGACAGTCGGTCACGATTCCCGGTTTCATGGTCTGGATGGCGATCCTGTATTGCCTGGTCGGCAGCGTGCTCACCCACTACATCGGGCGGCGCCAGATCAAGCTCAACTTCGAGCAGCAGCGGCGCGAGGCCGACTTTCGCCACCACATGGTGCGGGTGCGCGAATACAGCGAAGCCATCGCGCTGGACCGCGGGCAGACCGTCGAGAAGGAGCATCTGGGCAACCGGTTCACCTCGGTGCTGTCCAACTACCTGCAACTGATCAAGGCGCAAAAAAGCCTGATCTGGTTCACCAGTTTCTTCGGCCAGGCCGCCGTGATCTTTCCAATGATCATCGCGGCGCCGCGTTATTTCAGCGGCGGCATCAACCTGGGCGGCCTGATGCAGATCAACTCGGCGTTTGGTCGGGTGCAGGATTCGCTGAGCTGGTTCGTCGACAACTACAGCAGCCTGGCCGCCTGGCGCGCCACGACCGACCGCCTGACCGGTTTCGACGATGCGATTGCGGCAGCGGCGGCGGACAACCAGCGCTTGCAGATGATCGACGGTGAGGCCCTGGCCGCGCGCGGCCTGGACATCACGCTGCCCAACGGCACGCCGCTGCTGGCGAACACAACGCTGCAGGTGGCGGCAGGCGACCATGTCCTGCTGCAGGGCCCTTCAGGCAGCGGCAAGTCGACCTTGTTCCGCACCCTGGCCGGCATCTGGCCCTACGCCGGTGGTGACGTACGGCGCAGCCGCGATGCGATGTTCATTCCGCAACTGCCGTACTTTCCCAACGGCACGCTGCGCGAGGCGCTGGCCTACCCGGAACCCGCCAACCGCTACCCCGAAGCCGAAATGCAGGCCGCACTCAGCGAAGCGCTGCTACCGCACCTGGCCGGCGAACTGGACCGGGTCGACGCCTGGGGCCAGAAACTCTCGGGCGGCGAAAAGCAGCGGCTGGCGATCGCCCGAGTGCTGCTCAAGCAACCCCAATGGGTGTTTGCAGACGAGGCCACCAGCGCGCTGGATGCAGCTTCTGAGGAGACGGTCTACCGCAAACTGCTGGCCATGGTCGACAAGGCCGGTGGTGGCATCGTGTCGATCGCCCACCGCGCCTCGGTGGCCGCCTTTTCCAACCGCCGCTGGACGCTGCAGGCCACGCCCGCAGGCGCCGCGGCGCGTTACACGCTGGAGGCCGGTGGGATGGCGCCGGCAGCCAACGCCGCCGGCAACTGAGCGGCCATGTAGGCAGCATGACCCCGCGCGCGCAACTCGCACGCAGGGCAACTGCCACAACCATACCCCCAGTCGTGGCGCTGGCTGCGATCTCCGAGATAACAGGTATGGGTATGTTCGCGCACCAGTTCGAGCATCACCGCACCGCCCAGATCGTGTGCCAGCTTCCAGGTTGCGGCCTTGTCGATCCACATCAGCGGCGTCTCGATCCGAAAACGCTGCGCCATGCCAAGGTTGAGCGCCAGTTGCATCGCCTTCATGGTGTCGTCGCGGCAGTCCGGATAGCCGGAGAAGTCGGTTTCGCAGACCCCTGTCACCAGCACCTGCAGGTCGCGCCGGCACGCAAGCGCCGCCGCCAATGTCAGAAACATCAGGTTGCGGCCCGGAACAAAAGTGTTCGGTAATCCGCTGGACTCCATTTGAATAGAGGTTTCCTCGGTAAGTGCCGACTTACTTACCTGACCGAGAACCGCCAGATCCAGCATGTGGTCTGCGGAAAGGCGCGTGGCCCAGCGCGGGAAACGTTGGCGCAGCGCAGCCAGCACGTGCTGGCGTGCATCGAGTTCGACACGATGGCGCTGACCGTAGTCGAAACCGACCGTCTCGACCCGTTCGTATTGGTCAAGTGCCAGTGCCAGACATGTGGTGGAATCCTGACCGCCAGAGAAAAGAACCAGAGCGCTTTGGTGCATCACCCGATGTTAGGGGACTATCGGGCGTGGGATTCGCCGGCTGCAAACCGACCGCAGCAGTCAAACACAACCCGGCCAGGAACGCTCGTCGTCAGAGGTTCTCGGTCTTCTTGATCTTGCTCGGCGTGTAGGTAAGATTTTCCTTGGCGATCTCGCCTGCCGCCGCATTCGGGTGGGTCGGATTCGTCAGCAAGTTCTGCTTTTGCGCCTGCGACACCTCGACCGCCATCGCGCTGGCCTGCCACATCGACTTGATGAAATCAAGCAATAGCTGATGTATTGGTACCGGCGGGGGATCCTCGACCTTCTCCGGCTCGGGTCGGTGAATCGTCCAGTCGCGCGCATCGGCCGCCGGCTCCACGCCCCGCCGGATCGGGTCGGGAACACTCTGGTAAACCGTGCCTTGCGTCGAGCCGAGCGACGCACCCTCGCCGATCTTGTTGACAACGCCCGGTGAGCTCGGGACGTCAGGCGGATTGACCGTCACCGGCGGATTGACTGGCGCCACCGGGATCACCTTGTGCCCATTCGAAGACGCCAGTTCGACGCCGGCAGGGCGCAAACCTGGTTGTCGATCGACGGATGGGAGTTGCATGATGATCAAGTGCCTCGTTTAACACGGCGGACCTTTTCCGACTCGTTGACTTCTTAACGGCAGAACTGCAGGGCAATTTAGGTCTATTTTTCAGTTTCTTCATCGTGAATGCCAATTTTTTCCGGTTTCAACCGGGTCCTCGCGTCGGCTTTCACATCGACGCTCGCCATCTCGCCGCGCAAAGCTTATGCCAGAACCCGGCGCATTGACGCATGTACGTCAAATCCATACACTTGTGTATTGAATCAGGAACCATCCATGACCGACCTTGTTGTACGCCGCCTGCTGATTGACCTCGAAACCCCGTTCCCTGGCCGCTGGAATGGTGGCGACGGTTTTCGCTCGGCCTTCTTCAATGCCTTGTCCATGAGTTTCCCGGCCGGCGAACAATTCTTCATCGACGCGGTCCGTGCCGGTCTGAAGGCCTTGCCGGAAGAAAAGCGCGCGGCCATGGCTGCCGAAGTGCAAGGCTTCATCGGCCAGGAGGCCACCCACCGGCGCATACACGCACTTTTCAACGGCCACCTGGACCGCTTGGGCTACGACAACGAGATCGAACGACGCGCCAACCACCGCCGCCAGGCACATGAAAGCAACGACCTGCGCAACAAGGTCGCAGCCACTGCAGCCACCGAGCACTTCACCGCCATCTTCGCTGACTGGTTGCTGCGCTACCCGCAGGCGCTCGAGGGCGCCGAGCCGCGCCTGCAGACCCTGTGGTTATGGCACAGCGCGGAAGAGTCAGAACATCGCAACACTGCATTCGACTTGTACCAGGCGCTCGGCGGCAGCCACGAATGGCGGATCAAGGTCTTCAAATACATCACGGCCACGTTTCTGTACGACGTGCTGCGCCAGACGGTCCGCAACATGTGGCACGACGGCAGTCTGTTCCACTGGCGCAGCTTGCGCAGCGCAGCGACCATGCTGTTCGGCCCCGACGGCCTGATCCGCAGCAACTACAGGTTATGGAGGAACTACTTCGCACCGGACTTCCACCCGAGCCAGCAGTCGGCGAGCCTGTCGCAGCGCTGGCTGCGCGACAACGCCGGCCAGTTCGTCGTGGTCGGCCAGAATTCCTGAGCATGAGCCCCATCGTGCCAGCCCTGGTGCTGGCAGCGTGATACGTCAATTTCCCGGGTTGGTACGGCGGTCGCGCCACATCACCCAAATCGTGGTCGATACCGACAAGGCGCAGCGGTCCAAGTCGTTCAACGAGCTCGGAATGCCCTGCTCCGAAGTCACCGTAGACGAACTGCGTTCCGAGCGATCGCGTCATGGACGGTGTCAACCTGCTGCCTTATCTTGGTACGGACGGCAAGCGACAACCGGATCGGTCGCTGTTCTGGCGGCCGGCGCCGGCAAAACCCGAGTCCCGGGCCATGACTGACCCACTGACGCCAACACCTGGCAAGGCCTGTTCCCGGTAGCCAATTCAGCCGATGACGGTTTCATCGGGCTGGCGCCAGCAGGCTGCTACCCGACAGGCAACAGCAACGACCCGGCGCAGGCACCCATGCGCAACACCACCGCAGGCCAGCGTGTCATCAAGGGAGGCTCGTTCCTGTGCGCACCCAATTACTGCATGCGTTATCGGACCGGCGCAGGTCAGCCGCGGGACGCCGACCTGGGTGCCAGCCACCTCGGACTTCGCACTGTGCTGAACGCACCCGGGCCATGAGCGCCGGAAACTCGCTGTCGCCGGGGCCGCAGCGCTCGATGGCCGTTGGTCCCCGCCGCCGCCGCAACGCGTAGACTGATGGCGCAAGTCCCACTGCTGGAGAAGATGCATGCACCCACTCAGTCCCACTGACTCCGCATTCCTGTGGATGGAAACACGCAACCAGCCGATGCATGTGGCGGGCCTGAACCTGTACACGCCACCACCGGGCGCAGGCGCCGACTTCGTATCCCGCCTGCTGGCGCGCTGGGGCAAGCAGCGGCAGGCGCAGCCACCCTTCAATCTGCGGCCGGTGCTGCGTTTGGGCATGTGGCACTGGGAGGAGGACCAGGAATTCGAACTCGGCTACCACCTGCGGCATCTGGCACTGCCGCATCCGGGCAGGATCCGCGAGCTGCTGGTCATGGTGTCGCGCCTGCATGGCAACCTGATGGACCGCAACCGGCCGCTGTGGGAGGTGTATGTGATCGAAGGTCTGCCCGACGGCCGATTCGCCACCTACATCAAGATCCACCATGCGCTGGTCGATGGCGTCACTGGCGCGCGCATGATGGCCAGCGCCTTGTCGTCCAGCGCGCGGGGACAGAAGCCGGCCTTGTGGGCACAGAAACTCGGGGTGCATCCCGCCAGCCGGTCCACCGTCAAGCCGGCTCCCGGGTTGTTGCAGCAGATCAGTGACATCGCGCGCGCCGGACGCGACATCCTGCCCGGCATCGGCGCCGGCCTGATGGACATGCTGCGTGCTGGTGCCGGCGTGGCCGAGGTCGACGGCGCCTTGCCGTTCCAGGCGCCGCCATCGCCATTCAACGTCGAGATTTCAGGTTCACGTCGATTGGCCGCCCAGTCTTATTCGCTGGAACGGCTGCGCACGATCGGCCAGGCCAGTGGCGCCACCGTCAACGACGTGACACTGGCGATCTGCGCCGGCGCCTTGCGCATGTACCTGCAGGCACACAATAGTCTGCCGAAGAAGCCACTGATCGCGATGGTGCCGGTGTCGCTGCACGGCGAGACCGACGCCGGTGGCAACCAGGTCACGCTGCTGCTGGCGAATCTGGCCACCCATGTCGAAGATCCGCTGGCGCGATTGCAGGCCATCGTGCACAGTACGACGCAGGCCAAGCAACGGCTCTCGAAGATGCCGCGGCTGCAGAAGATGGCACATGGCATGACCACCATCTCGCCGTTGGGGCCAGGCATCGTGACCGGGTCGGCGCGCAAGCGGCCGGTGTTCAACGTGGTCATCTCCAACGTGCCCGGCCCGCGTCAGACGCTGTACCTCAACGGTGCGCGGCTCGACGAGGTGTATCCCGTGTCGATCACCACCCACTACCTGGCACTGAACATCACGATCAGCGGATATTGCGACAAACTGGGCTTCGGCTACACCGCCTGCCGGCGCTCGGTGCCTGCAATGCAACGCATGCTGGACTACACCGACGCGGCGATCGCCGAGTTGGAACAGGCGGTGTCGAAGCCACCGGCCTGCGCAGACAAGATGCCCCGTGCGCCGGCGCGCGTTCGCAAAGCTAGCGCCGCACCGCGCAAGCCTGCTTCGTCCGCCGCGTCCGCCAAACCGGCAGTGCCACAACGGCGCCGCAAGGTCTCCGCGTCATGACCCCGACGACTACGCGCTCATGACGGTGCCTGCTGCTCGATCAGATAACGCGTGATCACCCCCTGCAGGTAGACCTTGACCTGCGGCGGATTCATCGGGCGGCTCAGCGCCTGGTAGCTTCCGACAACGGCCAGATAAAACAGGGCCGCCAGATCCTCGGCTTTCTTCGGATCACCGGTGTAACGCAGGAACTTTTCATGGAACAGCGCCATGCGCTGGGCATCGACCTCGGCCAGCATCTCGGCCACGGCCGGGTCGCGCCGCCCAATGCCGCGCAGCGCCAGCTCGAAGCGCATGTTTTCCAGGTCGGTACCGGCATGGGCCAACGCCGATTCGAGTAGTAATTCCAGGTCGCGCCGGGGCTCGTCCGAGGCCGGCAACGCCAAGGCTTGATTGGTGGCCTGCTCGCGCTCGCGCCAGCGCGCCAACAAGGCACTGACCAGCGCCGCATGGTCGGCGAAATGCCAATAGAAACTGCCGCGCGTCACGCCCAGCGTGTCCGCCAGCAGCAGCACCCGGACTTTGTCGAAGCCGCCGTCCACGACCGCCCGGAATGCCGCGTCGAGCCAGTCGTCGCGGGTCAGCCGCGATGAGTCAGGCGGCGTACGGGATTTGGTTGCAGGTTTTGCCATGGAGTTGCGCGTCAATGGTGTGGATGATTCTCTTCCAGCCTCGCGCGCGACAACCGACGCGGTTGCCGGCGCGAAGCTGCGTTGACAATACAGTAGTGTATGGTAGAGTGCCTTCGCCACTTCGCCGACCTGGCAGGCATGTACGCCGCGAATCTGGGCATCGACGCGGGCAGCGGCCGGGGTTTATGCCGGATTGCCGAGCGCGCCGGCCTGTGCTGGGGCGATACACACCTCGCACTGCAGCGCGCCAACCGCGCGGAATGAGTCGATGAAGCACCCACGCCATCATCCGCGGCGCCGGGCATTTCCTGCAGGAAGACAAGGGGCCCGAGCTGGCGCAGGCCATCTTCGCCTTCATGCAGGCAAATCCGGCCGGCTCCGGTACGATGGCGTCATGAGCAAGTCCAAATCAACCAAGTCCGGCAAAACCGCCAAGTCGGGCCAGTCCGACAAACTGGGCAAAGCTGCCTACTTCGAACAGCTAGAGCCGCTGCAACTGCAACTCAATGATGTGGCGCGCTGGTTGCAATACACCGGCAAGCGGCTGCTGGTGGTGTTCGAGGGGCGCGATACCGCGGGCAAAGGTGGCGTGATATCTGCCATCGCCGAGACCCTCAACCCACGCCAGTGCCGTGTGGTCGCGCTCGCCAAACCCAGCGACCGCGAACGTACACAGTGGTATTTCCAGCGCTACGTGCCGCATCTGCCGGCCGCTGGCGAGATCGTGTTGTTCGACCGCAGCTGGTACAACCGTGCCGGCGTCGAGCGCGTCATGGGTTATTGCTCCGAGGACGAGGCCAAGGCCTTCCTGAAGCAGACACCGGTATTCGAGCAGTTGCTGGTCGATGACAACATCTTGCTGTTCAAGTACTGGCTGACGGTGGACCAGGCCCAGCAGGAAGAACGCTTTGCCGAGCGCCTGGCCAATCCGCTCAAGCGCTGGAAACTCAGCCCCGTCGACCTGCAGGCGCGCGCCAAATATGCCGACTACGGTCGTGCCCGCGACGCCATGTTGCGCGCCACCCATACCGCCCACGCACCCTGGAACCTGGTTGACTTCAACGACCAGCGGCGCGGTCGAATCACCTTGATACAGCATATGCTGGCACATATTCCGGAGCACCAGGTGCCTGCGCCGATCATCGAGTTTGCGCCGCTGGGCCACGATCCGTTGCGCGAGCGTTTCGGCACCCCGCTCAAACCCATCGTCGCTGTCGACTGACGCCCACGCGCCTCCCGCGCCGAATCGGCGCCTTTTATCGCCCCGAGCTGCCTTGATCGACAAAACCAAGCGTTCCCGCCAGGCCGCCATGCCGTTCATCATGATCACCGTGCTGATCGACATGCTGGCGATCGGCCTGATCATCCCGGTTCTGCCGGCGTTGGTCGGTTCGTTCAGCACCTCGCAGGCGGACCAGGCCTACTGGTACGGGGTCGTGGCATTCGCATTCGGCATCGCCAGTTTCCTGGCCTCGCCGGTACTCGGCGGTTTATCCGACCGATATGGCCGCCGACCAGTGTTGCTGCTTGGATTTTTTGGCCTGGGCGCCAACTTCTTCCTGACTGCGTTCGCCACCGGCATCTGGACGCTGGTGACCGCGCGCCTGATGGGCGGCGCGTTGCAGGCCAACGCGGCGGTGGCCAATGCCTATGTCGCCGACATCACCGAGCCCGAGGAGCGTACCCGGCGTTTCGGCCTGCTCGGCGCCATGATGGGACTGGGCTTCATCATCGGCCCGGTCATGGGCGGTCTGCTGGGTGCCATCGATCTGCAGCTCCCGTTCCTGGTCGCCGGCGGCCTGACGATGGTGAATTTTGTCTATGGCTACTTCGTGTTGCCGGAGTCGCTGCCGGTGTCAAACCGCAAGCCATTTCGGTTGGCCTCAGCCAATCCGTTCGCATCGTTGCATGCACTGGTGCAGCTCAAGGGTGTGGCGCCACTGGTGGGTGTGGTGGCTTTCAGCGGTCTGGCCCAGTTCGTTCTCTACACCACCTGGGTGCTTTACACCACATTCAAGTTTGGTTGGGGTCCGCTGGAAAACGGCTGGTCGCTCGCAGCGGTGGGCGTCGCGTCGGTGGTGGTGCAGGGTTTTCTGCTGCGCCACCTGCTCAAGTGGCTCTCGCCCCAGCGACTCGCGGTATGGGGCCTGTTCTCCTCGGCCCTGGCGTATGCCATGTGGGGTGCCGCCACCGAAGGCTGGATGATGTTCGCGGTGATCGGTGTCAACCTGCTCGGCGGTACCGTGGCGGCAGCGGTCAACAGCATGATCTCGGCCGCTGCCGACAGCCGCAGCCAAGGGCAAACGTTGGGCGCCGTCAGTTCGCTGGGCAGCCTGATGGCCGTGCTGGCGCCGATGGTGGGCGCGCCGCTGTTGGCCATGGTGTCACATCTGCCGCGTGGCGATTGGCGCATCGGCGCCCCGTTCTTCTTCTGCGCAGCGCTGCAGTCGGTATCGCTGTTGCTGGCATGGTGGCATATCCGGCGTCACAGCCAGCTGGCAACGGCCTGAGCGCCCCAGATCTACGCCGGCACGACCGTTTCAGGCCTGCTCCTTGACCGTGATGCGCCACAAGGTGCGGGCATCGGTCAGATCGGTCAGCGGCGCGGCGTGCAGCAATTGGGCGTTGTCCCACACCACCACATCGCCGATGCCGTACTGGTAGGTATGGCGATAACGCATGTCGGTGGCATGGGCCTTGAGCTCGTCGAGCAAGCCCACGGCCTCCTTGTCGTCCATGCCATCGATGCCGAACGAGCTGCCGGATACGCCGTACAGGGACTTGACGCCGGTGTGCGGATGCGGGCGCACCAGACGATGGCGGACCCAATCGACTTTTTTCTTCTGGTTGTCATCGAGCACCGAGGCCACGGTGCGCGACTGTACATTCAGGTCGTCCCGATTGCCGTAGTGGTGGCGCACCACCAGATCGTCAATGCGCGCACGCATCGCGTCGGGCAGATCGGCATAGGCCAGTGTCTGATTGGCAAACGTCGTGCCACTGCGTTCGCGCGGCATCTGGATCGCATACAACATGGTGCAACGCGCCGGCACGCTCAAGTAGGAATAGTCGGTATGGAAATAAGTGCCGGCGTCGAGCAGACCGATCGGTTTCCCGTCGCGTTTCACGTTGGACAGGATCAGAATGTTGGGGTCCCGTGCGTGGTGAAAGGTATCGATCACATGCGGTTCGGCCGGTCCCCAGGGTCGCGAAAAATCGACAAATTCCGACGGCGACAGAGTCTGCCCTGGCAGTACCACGAAACAGTGCCTGTGCAAAGCCCGTTCAATCTCGCCAAACTGCTCCGGACTCAGGCCTTGCGACAGGTCCAGGCCGGTGATGCATGCGCCGCCGGCATCGGACAAGGGTTCGATCGACAACATGTCATGCCTCCCATCAAAGACCGGTGGCCAGGAAGCCACCATCCACCGCAATGCTCTGGCCGGTAACGAAGCCCGCCGCATCGCTGGCCAGGTAGATTGCGGCCCCCACCAGTTCATCGACCTCGCCGAAACGGCCGGCCGGCGTGCGTGCCAGAGCCAGCGCCTTGCGCTCGGGCGACATCTTGTCGCGGTTGAGTTCGGTCATGAAAAATCCCGGCGAGAGGGCGTTCACCCGCACGCCTTGTGCGGCCCATTCGGCGCCCAGGGTTTGCGTCAGGCTGTACACGCCCGCCTTGGCGATGGCATACAAGGCACTGCGCGGCCAGCCGCGATGCGACGACAGGGACGCGATGTTGATGATCGCACCACGACCGCGCCCCAGCATGTGGCGGCCCACCTCGGTACAGGCAAAAAACACGCTCTGCAGATCGGTGTCCATGATCTGAGCCCAGTCGGCGCGGCTGAAGTCCACCGCCGGCTTGAGCATCGTGACACCCTGGCAGTTGACCAGCACATCGATATGCCCCAGGTTTGCCAGCGTGAGGCCAACCAGCCCGCGCAAACCTTCTTCGTTGCTGACATCGGCCTGGTAGCCCGACACCGCACCGAATTCGGCCAGTTCGTCCAGTGCCTTGGCGAGTTTTGACGGGTCACGACCAGCAATCACGACCTGGGCGCCGGCCTGCAGGTAGCCGCGGGCAATGGCTTTGCCAATGCCGCTGGTGCCACCGATGACCAATGCGATCCGGTCCTGCAGGGAAAAAGAGGGTGCGGTGTTCATGGCCTTCCTATTTGACGAGTTCGGGTGAAATCAGCTCCGGCAGGACCAGTGTGACCCCGGGCCACAGGATGATGCCCACCAGCACCAGCAACATCGGCACCAACATGATCATGGTGTCCTTGAGCGCATAACGCAAGGGCACCTTGGCCACCGAACACGCGACCATCAGGCACAGACCATATGGCGGCGTCACCAGGCCGAAGGCCAGCGAGACGATACCGATGATGGCGAACTGGATCGGGTGCATGTCGACCGACGCCACCAGAGGCTGCAGCGTCACGCCGACGATGATGATGGCCGGTATCGCATCGAGAAAGCATCCGGTGATCAGGAACACTGCCGCAATGAAGAAACCGACACCCGTGATGCCCAGGCCCCAGGTTGTGACGGTCTCCAGCAGCGCCTTGGGGATCTGGTAGTACGCCAGCAGCCAACCGAAGGCCGACGCTGTGCCGACACAGAACAAGGCAATCGCGGAAAGTTTGCCGGTTTCCGACAGGGCCTCGACCAGGCGCTTGAGGTTCAATTCACGGTACACGAATGCGGTCAGCGCCAAGGCGTATAACACCGCGACCGCAGCCGATTCGGTAGGCGTGAACCAGCCTAGCAGGATGCCACCAACGATGATGAACGGCGTCATCAAGGCCGGCACCGAACGCAACAAGGCCAGGAAGAATTCGCCCATTCGCGCGCGCGGATAGATCGGATAGCCGCGCTTGATCGCATAAACGTGCACCGTGGCCATCTGCGCCCCGGCAATCAGCAGGCCGGGAATGATGCCCGCCAGATACAAGGCGCCGATGGACGTCGAGATGACGCCACCCCAGACCACCATCAGGATCGACGGCGGGATGATCACCGCCAGCGTCGACGACACGGCCGTCACGGCGATCGAGAACGAAAGGTCGTAACCCTCCCTGGTCTGCGCGTCGATAAAAATCTTGCTCTGACTTGCGGAATCGGCAGTGGACGAACCGGAAATACCGGCAAAGAAAACCGACAACACGACATTGATCTGTGCCAGCGCACCGGGCATGCTGCCCACCAACGTACGTGACAACACCACCAGACGGTCAGTGATGCCTCCCACACCCATCAGGTTAGCGGTCAGCAGAAATAGTGGTACGGCCAGCAGGATGAAAGAGTTGTATGACTTGAAGGTCTCGTTGAACAACATCATCGGTGACAGGCGCGGCTCGTACGCAAGTATCGGCAGGCAGGCCAGTCCAAGCGCGAACGCGACCGGTACCCGCAGCACCAGCAAAAGAAAAAAAGCCCCGAACAACGCGGCGGCAGCCCAGCCGGGCGTCAGCATCGCCTGCATCATGGTGCGTCCTTTGCCGCCAGCGTACGGATGTCGGCGACGAAATGTTCACCCAGGAAAACCGCCCAGGTCAGCCCGGACAGCGGCCAGGCGACGAAGATATAGGTCATCGGCAGTTCCGCGAGCTCCGAACTCTGATTCCAGCCAAATTGCACGAACTCCAGGCCCCACCACATATAGACCAGGGCAAAAACCAACACCAGCAGATGCGAAACGATGCGCAGTATGGCATTGGCGCGCGGTTGGAGGACTGGCCAGACATCGACATCGAAATGCGTGCCTTCACGCACGCCGACCATCGCGCCCAGCATGACCATCCAGATGAAGACGAACCGGGACAGCTCCTCGGTCCAGATGTAGGACGGTATCAATTGTGTATAGCGGGAGATCACCTGCATGGTGACGGGCACCAGCAAAACCGCCACCGTACCCACCAACAGCCAAACGAGGACGGCCGCATAACCGTCGAGTATCTTTTTCATGCAACGCCCGCAAAAAAAATGCGCCGACCCGGAGGTTCCGGGTGGCGCGATAACCAGGTGAATTATTTGACCGCGAGAATCTTGGCGTGGATGGCGTCGGCGCCGATCTCCTTGGCATAGGCTGCCATCACCGGATCAACCATGGCCTGCATCTTGGCGCGGTCGGCAAACGGGATGCGCTTGAGCTTGCCGCCTTTTTCCAGCGCGTCGAGCTTGGCAGTGTCTTCGGAGGACTCGAGCTGACGGCCATAGGCACCGGCTTCCTTGCCCGCCTTGATGATGGCGGCCTGCAGGTCAGCGGGCAACTTGGCAAAGGTCTTGCCGGAGAAGCACAGCGGACGTATGGTGATTGCGTGCTGCGTCATCGCCAGATCCGGTGCCACCTCGTAGAACTTCATCTGTTCGACACCGGCTGCCTCGTTTTCACCGGCGGCAATCACGCCGTTCTGGATGGCGTTGTAGACCTCGTTGTAGGCAATCACCGTGGGCGCCATTCCAACTGCCGCGAAGGTGCGGCTCCAGATTGGAGCACCCTGCACACGCACCTTCAACCCCTTGATGTCGGCCAGGTTTTTCACCGGCTTGTTGACGAAAATATTGCGCGTGCCGCCGCCGGCATATCCGATCAGCATGACCTCGGCCTTCTGCGCTACCTCGTCAGCGATCGGCTTGAGGATGTCGGCGTCCAGTACCTTGTTCCAGTGGTCCAGGTCGCGGAACAGGAACGGCGCATCGATAAACGGGGCCGCCTTGGAGAAGGTCGACATGTGGGCCGGCGACACGATGGCGAAATCGACCGCCTTGCCCTGATTCATGTAGGCAAAATAGTCCTTCTCCAGACCCAGCTCGCTGTTCTTGTGCATGACAAAATTGACCGGCTTGCCGTAGTACTTGTTGACCAGCTCCCCGAACTTCACCAGCGACTTGGTGAAGGCGTGGTCATCGTTGAATTGCGATGCACCGTGCAACGTGATGGCCTGCTGCGCACTGGCCGCAAAACCGACCGCCGCCAACGCGAGCGCCGCAATGGTCGAACGTAACCTGCCACCCGAAACGAAATGGTTCATGTTGTCTCCTGCTGCGACGTGTTCGCGCCGCGGTTGAATGCGCCGCCGATACGGATGCGACCCATGCACTGTAGAAACACAGCCCGCCGCTGTCAATCGTCATATGATAGGGTGTTCCCTAGGTTGTTTCACTTTACTGCGTGTGCTCGCCCGCACGGGGAAATTGCTGCGCGGCAGCGGGCTGACGGGTCGGCACACGCAACCGCGGGCGCACCATCGCCACGCCGCGAACGGCCTGGATCGCCTCCAGCGGCTGTTACAAATAGCGGCAGTACGGAGCATCGACAATGCGATAGCGGCAACTCGCCGCATTGCAATAACGGAAAGGTCGATCAAGCGTGTTCAAGAATCTCATGGTGTACCGCATGGTGTCTGCGTGGACGATGACGCAGGCACAACTCGAAGAAGCGCTGGACAAGGCGCGCTTCGCTCCTTGTGGTGCGTCGCAGGAAAAATCAGTGGGTTGGATGGAGCCTCGCGGGCAGGCACACGGGCCGTTGACCGAGGTGATCGGCGGCCAATGGATACTCCAGCAAATGGTAGAGACCAAGGCCGTTCCCGGATCGGTGGTCAAACGCAAGGTCGAGGAGCGAGCCCAGCAGATCGAGGCGACCACCGGCCGCAAACCGGGCAAGAAGGAAAAACGAGAACTGGCCGAAGACGCGCGACAGGCCTTGCTGCCGATGGCATTCACCAAACAGTCCACGGTGCGGGTCTGGATCGACCCCCAGAACGCCCGCCTGGTGCTCGATGCCGGCAGCCAGTCCAAGGCCGACGAGACCATGACCGCTCTTGTCACCGCCATCGACGGCCTGGCCGTGCAACTGGTGGATACCAAGACCTCGCCTGCCGTGGCCATGTCCGACTGGTTGTCGACCCAAGAGGCGACTGCCGGATTCAGCGTCGATCGCGAATGCGAGCTCAAGGCGCCCGATGAATCGCGTGCGGTGGTGCGTTACACCCGCCACGCACTGGACACCGATGAGGTGAGCCAGCACATCGCGATGGGCAAGGTGCCGACTCGCCTGGCGCTGACCTGGAACGACCGGGTGTCATTCGTCCTGACTGAAGCCCTGCAGCTCAAGAAAGTGGCCTTGCTCGACGTAGTGCTGGAGGACAAACCCGCCGCGGCCAGTGACCGCAAGGATGACGGCTTCGACACCGATATCGCTTTGATCACCGGCGAACTTCGCCAGCTCTTGCCGGCCCTGATGCAAGCGCTGGGCGGCGAGGCCGAACACCCCTGAGCGTTATTGCGCCGTGCCAAGCCCGACGCTACCGACGCTGCTGATCGTCTACCACTCGCACACCGGTGGCACGCAGCAGATGGCAAACGCTGCGGCAGCCGGGGCGGCGCGCGCGGCCGGCCTGCGGGTGCGTTTGCTGCATGCCGACGCGGCCGGCCCCGAGGACCTGCTGGCGGCACAGGCCTACCTGTTCGCGACGCCGGAAAACCTGGCCACCATGGCCGGGGTCATGAAGGCGTTCTTCGACCGTTGCTACTACCCGGTACTCGGTCGTATCCAGGCACGACCCTATGCGTTGCTGGTGTGCGCGGGCAGCGACGGCAGCAATGCCGTGCGCCAGGTCGAACGCATCGCCACCGGCTGGCGCCTGCGCAAGGTCGCCGAGTCGCTGATCGTCTGCACCCATGCGCAGACGCCAGAAGCCATCCTGGCAGCCAAGACCATCCCGCAGGCCGATTTGCAGGCGTGCGAAGACATCGGCGAAGCCCTGGCCCAGGGCCTGGTCATGGGTTTGTTCTGAGCACGGCTTGCGACGTCCCTGCCATCATTGCAGTATGCTGAAATCACTGAAAAAGCTATTTGACCGTTTGAGTACGTTTCCGGACGATGCCGACCCGCGCACGCAAGAACATGCATTGCAACTGGCCACCGCCGTCATGCTGGTCGAGGTCATGCGCTCGGACGCCACCTTTCATGACGATGAGCGCGAGGCTGTGCTGGCAGCGCTGCAGGAAAAGTTTGCACTCGATGCCGACGAAGCCCATGACCTGACGGAACGCGCGCACGAAACCGCCCGCCAGGCCGGCGACCTGTTTACGTTCACGTCGCGCATCAACGAGCATTTCGACATGCAGCAAAAGCTTCGCATGATCGAGCTGATGTGGGACGTGGCCTATGCCGACGGCCATCTGGCCGACCACGAACGCCATGTGATTTGGCGCGTCGCCGATCTGCTGCACATCCCACAGGGTGCCTACGCACTGGCCAGAATTCGTGCCCGCGATGCCGCAGGTGCGGTCGACGCGCAGGCTCCCACGGCAGGCCGTTCGCGGTCCACGCCAACCGATTGATCCACGGAGTATTCATGGCATTGACGCCCGCGCCGGCCAACCCGGTCACCCCGATAGTTTCGATTCGTGGCTTGGGCAAGACCTACGCCGACGGGTTTGAGGCCCTCAAGAACATCAACCTGGATATCCAGCGCGGCGAGATCTTCGCCCTGCTCGGCCCCAATGGCGCCGGCAAGACCACCTTGATCAGCATCGTCTGCGGCATTGCCAATGCCAGTTGTGGCGAAGTCATCGCCGATGGACACGATATCGTGCGCGACTACCGCGCGGCCCGCTCCTCCATAGGCCTGGTACCGCAGGAACTGCAGACCGATGCCTTCGAATCGGTATGGGCCACGGTGAATTTCAGCCGTGGCCTGTTCGGCAAGGGACCGAACCCGGCCTACATCGAAAAGGTGTTGCGCGACCTCTCGCTGTGGGACAAGCGCGACAACAAGATCTTGACGTTGTCCGGTGGCATGAAGCGCCGGGTGCTGATCGCCAAGGCCTTGTCGCATGAACCGCGCATCCTGTTCCTGGACGAGCCCAGCGCCGGCGTCGACGTCGAATTGCGCCACGACATGTGGCGCATGGTGCGCAAGCTGCGCGAGGGCGGAACCACCATCATCCTGACCACCCACTACATCGAGGAGGCCGAGGATATGGCTGACCGCATCGGTGTCATCAACCGGGGCGAACTCATCGTGGTCGAAGACAAGCAGGTGTTGATGCGCACCTTGGGCAAGAAGCAGCTGACGATCAGCCTGGCGCAAGCGCTGGCGCAGATTCCGCCGACCATGGCCAGCACCGCGCTGGAACTGTCCGCCGATGGCCTGACACTGACCTACAGTTTTGACACCCAGCAGGAGGAAACCGGCATCGCCGGCCTGCTGCGCAATCTCGGCGACAACGCCATCGAGTTCAAGGACCTGCGCACCAGCGAAAGCTCGCTGGAGGATATTTTTGTGAGCCTGGTGCATCGAACGGCGGAGGTGGCAGCATGAACTGGTTTGGCATACGCGCCATCTACCGCTTCGAAATGGCGCGCGCATTTCGCACGCTGATGCAGAGCATCGTCTCGCCGGTGTTGTCGACCTCGCTGTATTTCATTGTGTTCGGCACCGCCATCGGCTCGCGCATGGGCAACATCGACAACGTCAGTTATGGTGCCTTCATCATTCCGGGCCTGGTGATGTTGTCGCTGCTCAACGAGAGCATCTCGAACGCCTCGTTCGGCATCTACATGCCCAAATGGTCTGGCACGATCTACGAGTTGCTGTCAGCGCCGGTGTCCTGGATCGAGGTATTGCTGGGTTATGTCGGCGCGGCCGCGTCCAAGTCGATCCTGCTCGGACTGCTGATCCTGCTCACTGCCCGCTTGTTCGTGCCGTATGAAATCGCCCACCCGATCTGGATGCTGATGTTCCTGGTACTGACCGCTGTCACCTTCAGCCTGTTCGGCTTCATCATCGGTCTGTGGGCCGACAACTTCCAGAAATTACAGGTCATCCCGATGCTGATCGTCACTCCGCTGACCTTTCTGGGTGGTGCGTTTTATTCGATCAGCATGTTGCCGCCGCTGTGGCAAAAAATCTCGCTGGTCAACCCGGTGGTGTACCTGATCAGCGGCTTCCGCTGGAGCTTCTACGGCGTGGCCGACGTGCATATCGCGGTCAGCACCGGCATGACGCTGGCCTTCCTGGCGATCTGCCTGACCATCGTCTGGTGGGTGTTCAAGACCGGGTACAAGCTGCGGCGCTGAGTGCGCGATGGCGAACACAGGCCGATAAGGCACTTTGGCGCGCCACGGAGTCGTCAGATTCACGCAGACACCGGTCGATCAGGGTTTTCCCCAGCACAACCGCCGTCGAAAAGCGCGAACCTGCTTCGTCGTACCCTTATCCGGTGACAGACGAAGCACGAACAGGCACAGGCCTGCAATGCCGTCAAATGCCCGCAACCCACAAGGAGATCCATGATGAACCCCGTGGTGCATTTTGAAATGCCCTACCGCGACCGCAATCGCGCCGCACGCTTTTATGCCGAAGCCTTCGGTTGGAAGATCGACAAACTCGGACCCGAGATGGGCAACTATGTCGTCGCCACAACGGCCGAGGTCGATGCCAAACCGGGCGCGCCAGCCGGCGCCATCAATGGCGGACTATATGAATACAAGGCCGACTGGCCGGCCCAATACCCGTCGGTCGTGATCGCGGTCGAACACATGGAAGCGGCAATGGCGCGCGTCACCAAAGCTGGAGGCGAGGTGCTCGGAGAGCCGATGGCGATTCCCGGCATCGGCGACTATGTGGCTTTTTTCGATACCGAGCGCAACCGCCACAGCATGCTCAAGCCGATTCCACTGCAAAAGTAGGGAAAGCCTCATGCCACGCCAGATCTTCGTCAACCTGCCTATCCGCGACCTGCAAAAGTCGCAGGCCTTCTTCCGGGCGCTGGGCCTGGAGTTCAACCCGCAGTTCAGCAACGACCAGGGCGCCTGCCTGGTGATCGCCGAGAACATCCATGCGATGCTGCTGGTAGAACCGTTTTTTCAGACCTTCACCAAGCTGCCGATCAGCGACGCGCGCAAGGCGACCGAAGTGCTGATTGCGCTCTCCTGTGAGGACCGTGCCGAGGTCGAAGCGCTGGTGGCCAAAGCCATGGCTGCCGGCGCCACCACGCCCAACGCACCTCAGGACCATGGCTTCATGTACCAGCACGGATTCACCGACCTCGATGGCCACCAATGGGAGGTGTTCTGGATGGACATGAGCCAGGCACCGCCACAGATGTGACGATTCCCGCGGCTGCACGTGGGGGCGGTCCATAATGATTCGGCCATCACGCCCCGCTGCTGGCGCAAGGAGTCACCGTGAACGCTGCCCGATTGCTGGTCAACTGCCTGGAGAATGAAGGCGTCGAATACATCTTCGGCATTCCGGGCGAAGAGAACATCGCCGTCATGGATGCGTTGCTGGGCAGCCGCATCCGGTTCGTCACCACGCGCCATGAGCAGGGCGCGGCCTTCATGGCCGATGTGTATGGCCGGCTGACAGGGCGCGCCGGCGTCTGCATGGCCACGCTGGGCCCGGGCGCCACCAACCTGATCACTGGCGTGGCCGACGCCAACATGGACCGCGCACCTTTGGTGGCCATCGCCGGCCAGGGCGCGACCACCCGCATGCACAAGGAAAGCCACCAGATCCTGGACCTGGTCTCGCTGTTCCACCCGATCACCAAATACGCCGCGCAGATCCGCGAGCCCGAGATCGTGCCCGAGATTGTGCGCAAAGCCTTCAAGGTGGCGCAAAGCGAGAAGCCCGGCGCCTGCTTCATCGAGTTCCCCGAGAACGTCGCCGACATGGAAGTGGACAAGCCGCCGATCCCGGTGCAGAGCCCGTTGCGTTCGGTGTCGCAAGCCGAGAAGCTCGACGAAGCCGCGCAGGTGATCGCTCAGGCGCGCCAACCGGTGATTCTGGCCGGCAATGGCGTGGTACGCCAGAACGACGCGTTGGCCTTGCAGCGTTTTGCCGAGGCGACCCGCATCCCGGTGGCCAATACCTTCATGGCCAAGGGCGTGCTGCCGTTTTCGCATCCGTTGTCGCTGGGCACCATCGGGCTGAAGTCGCGCGACCTGCCCTGGTTTGCGTTCGAGCAGGCCGACGTGGTGGTCTGCGTCGGTTATGACATGGTCGAGTACCCGCCCGAGTTCTGGAACCCGCATGGCGACAAGGTCATTGTGCATATCGACGCCCTGATGGCCGAGGTCGACGAACACTACAACATCGAAACCGGCGTTCTGGGCGATATCGGTGAAGCGCTGGACGCGATCGCCGCCCAACTTTCACCCCGCGCCGAGGGTGCTTATGCAGCGCTGCGCCAGGCCATCGAGGCCGACCGCGACGAACACGCACAGGACGAGGGATTTCCACTCAAGCCGCAAAAGATCCTGAGCGACCTTCGCGCGGCACTGGCGCCCGAAGACATCGTGGTCTGCGACGTCGGTGCGCACAAGATGTGGACGGCCCGCATGTACCAGGCCGAGCGGCCCAACACCTGCATCATCTCCAACGGATTCGCGTCCATGGGCATTGCGGTGCCGGGGGCCATTGCCGCCAAGCTGGTGTACCCCGAACGCAAGGTACTGGCGCTGACCGGAGACGCAGGCTTCATGATGAACTCGCAGGAGATCGAGACCGCGCTGCGACTCAAGACACCGATCGTGATCCTGATCTGGACCGACTCCGAATACGGCCTGATCACCTGGCACCAGTTGCGCCATTACGGCCGGCCCAGCCATATCGCTTTCGGCAACCCCGACTTCGTCAAATACGCCGAGAGCTTCGGCGCCAAGGGTTATCGCATCGGCGCTGCTGCCGAACTGCTGCCCACGTTGCGCCAGGCATTGCAGGACGACACGGTATCGATCATCGACTGCCCGGTGGACTATGCCGAGAACATGTTGCTCACGAAACGGCTTGAGGCCTTGCAGTCGCCGATGTAGCGGAACCGATGCGCGACAGACATCACGTTGCTGAACCCGGCCTGTTCGAAAGCCCGCCGCAGGTCGAGCATGTGGGCAAGAGTCTCAGTCACGAAACAAAGGATTGAGTTCACGCCCCGGCGAGGCGACGAAACCGTCGAACCGGCCCTCGGCGGCAATCTGTTGGGCCGCGCCCATGAAGGCATGCCAGGCCGCACCGGCCAGCGCGCCGCCGACGCTGACGCGCCGTACGCCCAGCGCGGCAATGTCGGCCAGTGTCAGATCGCTAGCCCAGCCGATCAGCAGGTTCACCGGCTTCGGCGCCACCGCCTTGACCACCGCCGTGATCTGCTCGCGGGTGCGTAGCCCCGGCGCATACAAGCAATCGGCGCCAGCCTGAGCATAAGCCTTGAGCCGCAGGACCGTGGCATCGATATCCGGCTGCCCGACCAGGAAACATTCCGCGCGCCCGACCAGGAGTACGTCCCCACCGGACTGGTCGATGGCCTTGCGCGCGGCGCGCAAGCGTTCGACGGCCACGTCCAGTGAGTGCAGCGGCGCCGCTGCGTCGCCCGTTGAATCTTCGATCGACAGTCCGGCGATGCCGGTCTCGATCGCCATGCGGACGCTTTCGGCCACACCTTTCGCATCCGATGCAAAGCCGCCTTCAAAGTCCGCATTGATCGGCAGGTCGACCCCCTCGACCAGATCGCGCAGATGGCTCAGCACCACGTCACGCGACACGCCGTTGTCGGCCAGGCCGCGCGACCAGGCGAGCCCAGCGCTGGTGGAAGCCAACGCCTTGAAGCCCAGGCTTTGCAGGTAGCGCGCACTGCCCACGTCCCACGGGTTGGGAATGGCAAAGCAGCCGGTGGCGTGCAATTTCTGGAAGCTTCGGCGCTTGTCGGCGATGCTGGGGCGGGGTGGGGTCATGGCCGAAAATCAGCGTCCAAATAAACAGCAATTCGGCGAACCACAGTGCGCCCTGGTGCCGTGCAAGAGACAGTCAGGTTCACAACACATTGGCCGCCAAGGCATGAAAACGAAACGGCCCAAGGTGATCTTTCGATGGATATGAGGTCAGTGGGTAAGCGTAACCCATTATTGATGAATGAGTATTGTCGCAACGACCCGCCCGTCATTGTCCCGGCTTTGCGGCGAACCGCCGTTGTCCAGACCATCTGTACGCCGCCCTCAGCGGGAATGTGAGATGGCGAGAAGTAAAGGAAAAGGATAGCCATCGGGGGTCGAAGACTTCAATCCGGGCCATTTCCCGGGTCTTGCAGCCGCGCCTGCCTTTAACGGTTCACCCAAGTGACGGTTGACCATCGGTTATAGCAACCGCACTGATATTCATTTGCCTTAGGTCAAGGCTCATTGCACACTGCGCGCATTGGAGACAGACATGCTGACAGAAAGAATCGAAGGCAAATGGATTGACTGCTTCGTCAACACCTTTACCTTGTGCGGTGTCAAGAAGGACGAGCGGGTCGCGATACTGTCCGAGACGTTGTCGCGCGCGGTCAATGTCCATCTGGCCGAACTGGCGTTGCTGCGCATGGGGGCCCGGCCTTTCCATGTCATGGTGCCGACCCCGGCCCAGCAGATCGATGTCCCGATTCGATCCACCGGATGTTCGGTCGCGATCGCCGGCAACGAGGCCGTCATCGCGGCGCTCATGGCATCAGGTTTCGTCGTCGACTGCACCGTCGAAGGGACGATGCATTCTCCCGAGTTACCCCAGGTCTTGCAGGCAGGTGCCCGCGTGTTGTATGTCAGCAATGAACATCCTGAGATCCTCGAACGCTGCGCGCCGTCGTTGCCGGTACGTGCGCGCTTCGAAAAGGCACTGAAAAAGCTTCAGGCCGCCAAAACCATGGTGGTCACCTCAAACGCCGGTACCGACCTGCGCATCGACATCGAAGGGGCGCCTGCTGGCGGTGGCTGGGGCGCCATCGATGTGCCAGGCTCGATGGACCATTGGCCCGGTGGCCTGGTGGCGTGTTTTCCGAAGGCCCATTCGATCAACGGCACGTTGGTGATGGACCGAGGCGACATCAACCTGACGTTCAAGCGGCATATGGAGTCGCCAGTACGCCTGGTGATTGAGGATGATTACGTCACCCGGGTCGAAGGCGACGGGCTGGACGCCGAGCTAATGCGAAGCTATTTCTCTGGCTGGAACGACCAGCAAGCATACGCAGCAGCGCATGTGGGGTTTGGCCTGAACACCGGGGCCCGCTGGGATTCGATGACGATGTACGACCGAGGCGATCACAACGGCGTCGAACAACGGGTCTTCGGCGGCAACTTTCTGTACTCGACCGGGGCCAACGAATTCGCCGGACGCTATACGCTGGGCCATTTTGACCTGCCGATTCGCAACTGCACGATCAACTTGGACGATGACACCGTTGTACGCAGCGGTGTGTTGCAGGGTGACCTGGCGTGAGGACTCTTCCTGCGCTGGAATCGGTGCCATGCACGCGGAAATAGCCGGCGCCGGCTTCGGCGGGTTGGTAGCGGCCATCGCGTTGGCGCGCGCCGGCTGGAGCGTGCGGGTGCATGAGCGCACGCCATTTGTGCGTTCGGAAGGGTATGGCATCGCGATCCACCGCAATGGCATCCTGGTGCTGCAGTCGCTGGGCGTATTTGACGACATCCGCGCCGGGGCGGTGCGTGTTTCTCACCTGGAAACCCGGCTCGCCGATGGCACACTGACCTCGCAGGTACCGGCCAAGCTGACCTACCGAATCTCGCGCCAGCACATGATCGGCGTGCTGCACGACCACGCAGTGCGCGCTGGCGTCGACGTGGTGGTGAACTCGGAAGTGGAATCTGCATTGCCCGAGGGCGTGCTGGTGCTCAAGGATGGAACCCGTCTGAACGCTGATCTGGTCATCGGCGCTGACGGTGTGTACTCCAAGGTACGCGACTCACTTCAACTGCTGGACCGTCGGGTAATGCTGCCCGACGGAGCGATGCGCTTCGTCTTTCCGATCGACAGGTCGCAGGTACGGATTGACCCACAGGTGGGAGCCCCGGCCATTGAATATTGGTCGGGATCGCGTCGCGTCATCTGGAACGCCTGTGCACCCGACCAGATCTATGTCGCGATGAGTTGCCTTGCGTCCGATACCCTCGGGCAACAGGCGCCATTGGACCTGCCTTCTTGGCAGACAGCCTTTCCTGCACTAGCTGACGCCATCGGCCGCATGGCCACGACCGTGCAGTGGGACAGCGTCCGCTGGGTCCGCTTCCAGACCATCCATTTGCGCAAATGGTCGCAGGGCAAGGTGGCGCTGATCGGCGATGCTGCCCATGCCATGCCACCGAATCTGGGCCAAGGCGGGGGCTGCGCGATGATGAACGCGCTGTCGCTGGCCACCAGCGCGGCCGGTGCCGACCGCATCGAGGACGCATTGGCCGCTTGGGAGGTGCGCGAACGGCCGCTGACCGAACATACCCAGAGGTGGTCGCGCATTTATTCAGCGACTACGCAATGGCCGCAATGGTTGCGATCAACCGCTTTCTATGCCACTGGCCATGTCGGCTGGTTGCGTACCCGGTACCAGAAAACCGCCAATCATGTGCCGATGGGTGTGCAACCCGATCTGGTCTGACAAGGAATCTTTCGATGCAACATATCAAGGTCCCCGGAAAACCTGCGATAGCCATTGATCGCGATGGCCAAGGTGAAGTCTTGCTCTTACTGCACGGCATCGGTGGCAACCGAACCAACTGGCATGAGCAGATTGCGCATTTCGCATCGCGCTTTAATGTCGTCAGTGTCGATGTACGTGGCTGGGGCGAAAGCGACGACTACGAAGGGCCGCTGGATTTCGACCATGTGGTGGACGACATGGTGCGGGTGCTGGACCACCTGGGTGAATCGCAGTGCCATGTGGTCGGCCTTTCGATGGGCGGCTTGATCGCGCAACACATGCTGTGGCGCCGGCCCGACGTGGTGTCGTCGGCCGTGTTGTGCGATACCTCCGCCGGACCGGGCGAGGAGCACGATGCACAATGGATCGAGGAGTTCCTGCGTCTGCGCAAGGCACCGCTCATCGCCGGTAAATCGCCGGCCGACATCGCGCCCATGGTGGCGCGTTCGCTGGCAGCGCCAGGTGCTCCAGAGTCGAGCTTTCTGCGTTTGCAGGCCAGCATCGCCGCGTTGCACAAGGAATCGTATCTCAAGGCCCTGGACACGGTGGCGACCTACACACGGCGGCTCGACCATGCCAGCGTACAGGTACCGGTGCATGTGATGGTCGGCGAGCACGACCAGCTCACACCCCTGGAGCGCGCGCAGGATCTGGCCGGACGTTTTCGGTCGTGCCAAGTCGACATCGTGCCCGGCGCCGGCCACCTC
>Ga0105047_10000561_pt1 | contig 63476 bp, 61 predicted proteins | sample MAT04_FD_78384 | JGI IMG/M metagenome (GOLD analysis project Ga0105047, IMG submission 78384) | Freshwater microbial communities from Lake Fryxell liftoff mats and glacier meltwater in Antarctica - MAT-04 (megahit assembly) | ecosystem: Environmental > Aquatic > Freshwater > Ice > Liftoff... | reverse complement strand
GCCGTCGGCTCCCGCGGGGGCGACGTCGCGGTGTGGCCGGTGACGCTCGAGGGCAAGGTGGTGGGCTTGCTCTGCGTCGATGATCTGCGTCCGGGCTCCATCTCGCGCCATCGCGTCGAGACGCTGACGCTCGCCATCGCCGACGGCTTCCGGCGCTTGATAAACACCGGCCGGAACGACTGATGGGAGCGATGCCCGTGCCGCCGGGCTTCGATCCGGCGTCGGTGGTGCTGAGCTTTCGGGTGCCGAACGAGCTCGAGGGCCAGCGCCTCGACAGATTCTTGCACTGGCGCATTCCCCGCCTCACCCGAGAGCGCGCCCGCGCCATCGTCGAGAACTGCGCGAGCTCTCCTGCGGGGATTCGGCGTCGTCCGTTCGAGCGCCTCTATGCGGGCGAGATCGTGCTCCTGGTGCGGGAGCGCTTCGTCGAGCCCGATGCGCCGCGGACGTTCACGGTGCTCTACGAGGACGAGGCGATGCTCGCGCTCGACAAGCCCGCCGGCCTGCCTGTGCATCCGTCGGCGACGTTCCACAAGAACACGCTCACCGCGCTCTTGCGCGAGCGCTACGGCGATGGCGCTCGGCACCTGGCGCATCGCTTGGACAAGGAGACCAGCGGCGTCGTGCTCTGCGGGACGCCCGGACCGGACGACACCGCGCTGAAGAGGCAGTTCGCGGCGCGCACGGTGGCCAAGGCGTACCTCGCGATCGTGCGGGGCATCGTGGAGCACCACGAGGGGGTGATCGATCTGCCGTTGGGGCGCCGACTGCCACACGACGTGCCGAGCGATCTCGACACCGTGGAGCACTTGATGGTGCGGGTGCGTGAGGACGGGCAGAGCGCGCGTACCCGCTACCGCGTCTTGGAGCGCGCGGGCGATCGTACGCTGGTGAAGCTCTGGCCCGAGACGGGTCGGCAGCACCAGTTGCGGGTGCATCTCGCCTCCATCGGGCACCCCATCCTGGGCGACAAGCTGTATGGCCCCGAAGGCCACGAGGTCTTTCAGGAGATCATCGACGCTGGCGCGATGAGCGACGTCATGTCGGAGCGGCTGGGGCACCACCGCCACGCGCTGCACGCGACCGAGCTCACGGTGGATCACCCGAGGACGGGGGCCCGGATCACGTTCACAGCGCCTCTGCCGCCCGACCTGGTCGCGCTGCTGGCGCGCGGGCGTGGTTGACCGGTCGTTCCGCATCGCCTACGCCTCGCCTCGTGCCGACGGGTCGATCGCTCGAGCTTCGAGTCGGAGTGTTCGTGACCCTCGCGCTGATCTTGGGAACGGGGCTCATCTTCACGCTCGGAAACCGCAGCGCGATGTTCGCATCGCAGACGCACTACCACGCGGTCTTCACCACTGTGGACGGCCTGCGGCCTGGGTCCTCGATCCGGATGGGCGGCGTGGACGTGGGGACCGTGGGCGAGATCACGTTCCTCGACGATGGTCGCTGTGACGTCGCCTTGGCCGTGATGACCGAGCACGCTCGCTTCGTCACCGAGACCTCGCGGGCATCGATCGGCAGCAAGGGCCTGTTGGGCGACAAGCTCGTCGACATCTCGCCCGGCACCGGGACGGCGCTGCTCGACGGCGCGACGATCGAGTCGACCGAAGGCGGCGGGCTCTTCGGCGCCCTGGCCTCTGCGGGCTCGCTCGTCGACGAGGCGCGACCTGCCATCGCCAACGTCCGCGAGTTCACCGAGGTCCTCGCGGAGGAACAGCTTCGTCAGGATCTGCGCGACATCGTCCACAACGTCGCCGAGCTCACCCGCATGGCGCGCGAGGACGACGGGACCATCCATCGCCTGCTCTCGGATCCCGAGATGGCGGACTCGGTGACCAGTACCCTGGCTTCCGTGCGCTCCGCCAGCACCTCCCTCGCAGGCGTGGGCCGCGACGTGCGGGCGATCACCAGCGAGATCCGCAGCGGCGATGGCACCGCGCACGAACTCGTCTATGGCGCGGACGGCCGGCGCCTCATCGGAAGCCTCGCCGACACCGCGGGCGAGGCCGCGACCATCCTGCGCGATGTGCGCACGGGCGATGGAAACATGCACGAACTCCTCTACGGCGACGACGCGGGTGGGCTCATCCAGAACCTCACCGTGATGAGCGAGGATCTACGTGTCGTCATCGGCGAGATCCGCGCCGGCCGGGGCACCATCGGCGGCCTCTTGATGGATCCTTCGATCTACGAGGACGTGCGCCGCCTGGTGGGCAACCTCGAGCGGAACGAGATCCTTCGGGCGCTGGTGCGCTACTCGATCCGCGAGGACGAGGCGCGAGAGCCCATCATGCCGCCCTCCGAGTCGGCCACCGCCGAGTGATAGGCGGGACGCGCGGCGCTCAGCCGCGGATCCAAGATGCCATCCGGTCGATGGCCTCCGTGGTGGGATGACAGCTCGAGAGCAGCAGCTCCGTGTCGGGCGGGCCATCACCCGACATCGCCGCCGACAGGGCGCGCGCCCCATCGAAGTCGACCAGCGCCAGGCGGAGCGTGAGCTCCTCTGGAGATCGCATGAAGCAAGCGCCAGGGAGGGTCGCGACGCCGGTGCTCTCGAGGAGCGCTTCGGCCAACTGAGTGCTGGTCTCCAGACCTCGCGACTTCAGCTGCGCGCGCAGGGGTGACAGGTCCACCCACAGATAGAAGCTGGCGGTCGGGGTGATCACCTCGGCGCCCGCGGAGCGCAGTGTCTCGGCGGCCCAAGGAATGAGCGCCTTGAGCACCGCTCGGCTCCCCACCAGGTAGCGCTCGAGCGGCGCGCCGCCCTGGAACGCTCGGATCGCGGCGTACTGAATCGGCGCGCTCGTGCTGGTGAACGTCTCGCTGGCGGCGGCGGCCATCGCGTCCCGGAGCCAGCGCAGGCCCGGCGGGAACGAGAACGTCCCCAAGCGCCAACCGCCGGCGCCACACCACTTCGAGAGCCCCGAGCTCACGATGGTCCCCTCGGGGAAGACCCGCGCCATCGACACGTGGCGTCCATCGTATTGCAGCTCGCCGTAGATCTCGTCGGAGAGCACCACCATCCCGTGGCGACGCGCGACGGCCGCGAGCGCCTCCAGCGCCGGCAGCGAGTAGATCGCGCCCGTGGGGTTGCTCGGTCCGTTGAGCAGGAGGACCCGCGCGCGCGTCCCGCCTCGCCGGCAATGCTCATCGAGCTGTTCCGGCAAGACGAGGTATCTGTCCTCGGCGCGGGTGTGCAGCGCAGTGATGTGTCGTCCGGTCAGGCGGGCCTGCGGCGCGTAGCTGACCCAGGCGGGTGTGGGGATCACGATCTCGGTGTCGAGCACGAGCTGAAGGAGGAACATCAGCTCCTTGCTGCCCGGCCCGACGAGCACGTCGTCCGCGGTGGTCAGTCCGTCGTTGCGGCGCCGGTGGTACTCCGAGATCGCCTCGCGCAGCGCGCGCAGGCCCTCGACGGGGAGGTAATCCTTTTCGGCCGCGTTGGCGCGCAGCGCATCGACCACCGTGGACGGCACAGGGAAGGGCGACTGGCCCAAACCCAGCCGATATACCCTGCGGCCTGCTTCCCGGAGCGAGGCGCTGCGGGCTTGAATCGCCATGGTGGCGCTCTTGCCGAGACCGATGATGCGAGGGTCGAGGGCGCCCGGACCTAGAAGTGCGCCTTCCATCAGGCAGCCTCCTCGGTGCTCGATGCGTCCGGCAACACCACGAGGCGTCGCTGCGCTGCGGCGGCGAGTTCGCGCAGGCGAGGCTGGTAGAAGAACTCCGCGGCGCCGAGCGCGGGTCGCAGGTCGCTGAGCCAGGTGGCTTTGGAATCCATCTTCGCGAAGAAGGGACGGCCCACCCACGACGGGTCGCGCGCCTGCAGAAAGCGCAGCACGAAGACCTCGTCGCCGTGGATGTCGGCGACCCCATCGACGACGACCTTGCCGGGCGTCGCGCTCATAGAGGGGCCCCGGACCGTGCGCGCCAGCCCCGACACTTGGCTCACCGCGTCGCGGTAGATCCGGTACGCCTCGAGCAGCGGCACCTCGAAGTACCCCCGCGGTCCCGTGTCCCGCTCGACGAACATATAGTAGGGGATCGCGCCCAAGCGGACCTCGCGCGACCAGAGGGTGGCCCACGTCGCCGCGTCGTCGTTCACGTGGCGAACGATCGGCGACTGGCACCGCACGATGGCGCCGGTCGCGCGGATGCGCGCCAGCGCCTGCTCTGCGATCGGGGTCGAGAGCTCGGCGGGATGGGTGAGGTGGGCCATCAACGCCAACGTCTTGCCGCTCGCGGTGACCTTCTCGAAGAGCTTCATGAGATCGTCCGCGTCCTTGTCGGTCACGAAGCGCTGCGGCCAGTACGCGGGCGCTTTGGTGCCGATCCGGATGGAGACCAACGAAGGTAGAGAGGCCTCGAGCAGCGGCTCGATATACCGCGCGAGCACCTGGGTCCGCATGATCATCGGGTCGCCCCCGGTGATGAGGACGCTGGTGATCTCCGGGTGCGCCTTCAGGTATGCGACGAGATCGGCGGACTCACGCGAGGCGAACTTCATGTCGTCCAAGCCCACGAACTGCGGCCATCGAAAGCAGTAGGTGCAGTACGCATGGCAGGTCTGCCCCTGGGTCGGAAAGAAGAGCAGCGTCTCGGCGTATTTGTGCTGCATGCCCCGCATGGGCTTGCCGTCCAGGGTGGGGACGTTGAGGGTCGCCTGTCCGGCAGGATGGGGATTGAGCCGCAGCTGGATCTCTCGGGCGGCCTTCTTCACGACGTCGTCAGGCGCGCCGTCGTTCATCAGGTGCTCGATGCGCTCGAAGTCGGGCGCGTCCAGCATGTCGCGGTGGGGGAACGTCAGCCGGAACATCGGGTCGTCGGGGACCTTGCTCCAGTCGATCAGCTCGTCGGCCACATACGCGTTGGTACGGAACGGCATCACCGCCGAGACCAGCTTCATCGCATGTCGTTCGCGCTCCGGAAGGGCCGCGAGCTGAGGGATGCGATCGATGTCGCGGCGTTCGAAGGGGCGGAAGGTGGTGTGGGTCATGGGTCTCCTGCTCGGCTCGTTGGCGGGGGCACCAAGGGTCGGCGCCGTCTCCTCGAGGCGGGAGTGCGCGGTGTCGACCGACGGTGCATCGGCGTGGTTGTCAATCGACCGCGGCGCGCTCGAGGTCTCGAGGCCGCGGTCGGGGGTTGAGGTACGTACCGGATCGGCGCGCACACGGGCATGTCGAAACTCCGACATGACCCGTGAGATGAACCGACGGGTCTCCCCGACCTGTCGGCTGAACCTGCTGTCGTGATCCAGCCGCGACGTTCAGTCGTGATCGAGCGCGTCGCGGGCCGTGTCCACCAGCGCCGCCACGAACGGATGGCGCACTCGCCGTTCGATGGAGACCGCGAAGTAGGTCTCTTCCGCTCCCTCGAGCGCACCGATGAACTCGGCGCCCAGGGCGTCTTCTGCCTCTGCGCGGAGCGCGAGGCGCACCGGGAAGATCCCATGACCTCGCGCGCCGAGGGTGCGCATGAGCGCAGCGTCATCGACCTCCGCGATCACCTTCGGGCGCACGTGTTGCGCGCTCAGCCAGCGCTCGACGATCCGTCGCAGCGCCGTACCAGGAGTCGGCAACACCATCGGGGCGGTCGCGAGCGAGCCGGGAAATCCCGGGCGAACGGCGCGCGCCAGGTGGGGGGCCCCATAGAACGCCAGCCCAGAGCGCCCCAGCGGGTGCGCGTAGATCTTTCCCCGCGACGTGCCCGAAGCGGGCGGGGCGTCTGCAAGCACGACGTGGAGTTTGCCCAGCGCCAACTCTTCGAGCAGGTGGCGGTAGCCGTCCGTGCGCAGGTGGAGCGGACCGTCCATCGTGGCCAGCGCGGGCTCGATGAGGCGGTAGGCCAGCGAACGCGGAAGACCGGGGACGACGCCGACACGCACCGCGGGGCGGGCTCGGGTGCGGGGCCCGGCGGTGTTGTCCATCAGCTCTGCGCCGAGCTGAAAGATCTCTTCGGCGTACGTGAGGACCTCTTCGCCGCGCGCCGTGAGCACCAGCCGACGGCCCTGCTTCTCGAAGAGCGGCCCTCCCAACACCTCGCCGAGTTCGCGCACCTGCACACTCAGCGTCGAGTGGGTCACGTGCAGCTCGCGCGCAGCCGCTGCGAGCGAGCCCGCGCGCGCCACCCGGTAGAAGTAGTAGAGGTGGTGGTAGTTCAGCCAGGGCATCGGCGCCGCGAGGGCGAGGGACGTTTGCGCCTCGCTGGCTGCCGTGTCGAGCACCTCGGACGCATCACGGTCCAAGGCCGACGAGCCCGCGCGGCGCAGCGCGCTCATACGGCGCCGTGATCAGCCGGTGACCTTGGCGTCGCTTCCTCGATCGCCCTCGGTGGTGTTGCGTAGCGGGGTCGCGCCCGCGATGTTCCGGGCCCCGCTGGGGGTCGAGTACGAGAGCGAGTAGAGGTCCATCCTCCGGTCGCTCCACGTCTGTACCGTCCCCGAGCGGCGAGCGCGGCGCAGCAGCTCGGTGTCCAGATCCTGAGTCACCACGGTCTCGATCGCGGGCAGCGCCTCGGCGGCCACTCCGTCGCGCGCAAAGGAGACGTCGACGGGCGTGAAGATGCCCGAGGCGGCGTAGTGGGTGTCTGCGTTCTCGACGTGCGGCAGGTTCCCGACGCATCCCGACGTGACGACGTAGACTTGGTTCTCGATCGCCCGTGCCTGCGCGCAGAGCCGCACCCGGAGGTGACCGCGGACGTCATTGGTGTTGAAGGGCACGAAGAGGATGCGCGCGCCTTGGTCGGTGGCCATCCGCGCGAGCTCGGGGAACTCCACGTCGTAGCAGATGAGGATCGCGACCTTGCCGCGGTCGGTGTCGAAGACGTTGAGCGCCTCGCCCTGCTGCACGCCCCACCACTTTCGCTCGTTGGGCGTCGCGTGGATCTTGGTCTGGCGATCGATCTTCCCGTCCCGATGAAAGAGGAACGCGACGTTGGTCATGCGCTCCTCCTCGAGGACGAACTGGGAGCCGCCCACGATGTTCACGTCGTAGCGGACCGCGAGATCTTTGAGCAGCGCGATGTACTGCGGCGTGAACGACGCCAGCGCGCGGGCCGCCATCCCCGGCGTTCCATCGGGCAAGAGCGAGAGCAGCTGCAGGGTGAAGAGCTCGGGGAAGACCACGAAGTCGCTCTTGGCGTCCGACGCGACGTCCACGAAGAACTCGCATTGGGTGGCGAAGTCCTCGAACGACTCGATGCGCCGCATCTTGTACTGCACTGTCGAGACCCTCACGGGGGCGACCGCGCGGCGGGTGCGATGGGGCTCCTTGCGCACGGCGAGGTGATCGAGGTTCACCCACTCGAGGCACGTCGCCCAGCCCGACGAGTCTTCGTCGCTCGGCAGGTAGTCGGGCACCAGCTCACGTAGGGAGAACCCGTTGGCGAGCTGCGCGGTGAGCACCTCGTCGAAGTGGGTTCGCGCCACCACTTGCTCGACATACTGCGTTGCGGTGAGGCGCTCCTTGTGGCTCGCGTAACCGGGGATGCGTCCTCCGATCATCATCCGCGCCAGGTCCATCTGGCGGCACAGCGACTTGCGCGCGTCGTAGAGCCGCCGGGCGAGCTTGCGGCCCCGGTAGTCGGGATCGACCATGAGCTCGATCCCGTAGAGCGTGTCGCCCTCGGGGTCGTGGTTCTTGATGAGACCGTGATCGCTGAGGTCGTGCCAGTTGCTCCAGTCGGTGTACTCCGCGTAGTCCAGCACCAGCGAGGCGGACGAGGCGACCAGCCTGCCGTCGATCAAGATCCCGATCTGACCTTCAGGAAAGTGCCGAAGCTGGCTCTCGAATTGGGCCTGCGACCAGGGCTTCATCCCCGGAAAGCAGCGAAGCTGGAGGGCGACGACGGCTTCGAAGTCGGGGGCCTGAAGGGGACGGAGATCGAGCGATTTCTGCTGCTGCATGGGCCTCGGGGGCGAAGGGGGGCACATCGTATCGCGGACTGCGCCACGCGAACGAGGGAAGGGTGAAGCTCAGGGTCCCGCGACAGCCGGCGTCCGCCCGTTCGAAAGCACGACTCGATGCGTCGGAATGCTCGACGGATCGGTCGATCCGTCTGGGAAACCACCGGAGTCGGCCGCCGGCGCGCACCCGGAGCTCGGCACGCTAGGCTCCGACGCATGATGCTCGTGGTCCTCGGTGCTCTCCTCGTCGCGTTCGCGCCGCAGGCCCGCGCTCAGGAGGACCTCTCGTTGACGGCGGCGCACGCGGGCCGCCCCGAATCGGACGCGCCCGCCCGTGCCGAGCCCGATGAGGCGAGCTTCGCGGTCGAGCTGGCGGAGCTGCGCCTTGTCGATCGACAGGCGCGCATCGCGGAGGGGTGGGTGCTGGTGGGCTACGGCAGCGCGTCGATCGCAGCGGGCGCCGTGCTCAGTGGAATCGGGGCCGAGCAGAACGACGAGCGTGTCCTCGCGGCGGGGCTCGGGACGTTGGGGTGGGGAGCTATCAACGCGCTCTTCTCGATCTTCCTCCTGGATCTCAGCGGCGACGTACTGCGCGACATCGAGGCCGACCGATCGGCGCGCGGGTCCGATCTCGTGGCGGCGCGAGAAGACGCCGCCGGCGCCCAGTGGAGCGCGGCGACCCTGATCGCTTTGAACGCGGGGCTCGACGTCTTCTATGTGTTCACTGGGATCCTGCTCGCGCTCATCGGTGACGCGGCCAGCCCGGGGGACTGGACCTTCGGGGGTCGCGAGGCGCTGATCGGGTACGGCGCATCGATGAGCGCGCAGGGTGGCGGTCTCTTGATCTACGACGTGATCACCTGGCTCTTCGCGCAGGACCGCGGCGACCGACTGCTGCGGATGGGCCGTTGATCTGGATCTGGTTGGTAGCGGGGCTGGTGCAGGCCCAGAGCGTCCCGGGCGCGGTAGCGAGCGACACGCCGCTCATGCGTTTGCGTGCGGCGCCGGTCGTGCCGCTCGCGTTCGAAGAAGATCTCTCGGAGCGGTGTGAGCGCCGAGCGGGGATCGCCTACGCGGCGTGCGACGGTCCCCGTCGAGTGGTCCCACCCAGCGACGAAGCGCGGGCGCGGGCGGAGCGCCTCGGCCTGGGCACCCGCGTAGCCGCCGACCTGGCGTACATCGGGACCCCGCCTCCCGAGTGGATAGCGGAGGCCGGCGCGCGGCACGAGGGGCTGCTCTGGCCCGTCGCGACGGGGCTCTTCAGCCGTGGCTACGGCGCTGAGCGGGTCCACGATCGATCGCGCGGACACCACGAGGGGATCGATCTGGTGCAGGCCGAGGGAGCGCATCTGCGCGCGGTGGACGACGCGCTCGTGGTGTACGCGAGCAACGGGATCCGGGGCTTGGGCAACGTGCTCTTGCTGCTCCTGGGTGACGGGACCGTCGCCCTCTATGCGCACTGCCGCGCCCTCTACGTCGCTGCGGGCGAGCGAGTGCAGCGGGGCCAGCTGGTGGGCGAGCTGGGGGCGACCGGGCTCACGGTGCGGGCGCACCTCCACTTCGAGTGGCGTCGCCGAGGACGAACCCGCGATCCGCTGCCCGAGATGCGGGAGCGGCCTGCGTGGATCGTGCGCAGTGAGGACGCGGGCGAGGTCACGTGGCGCGCGATCCCCCCGAACGTTATCGCGCCCAGCCCGGCGTCGGACTGAGCTTCAGCCCTCGAGGCCGAGGAAGCTGCGGGTGCGCGGATCAGTGGGCGCCGCGAGGATGTCCTTGGGGTTGCCGTTCTCGATGACGTCGCCCTCGTAAAGCACCAGCACTCGGTTCGCGAGTCGCTCGGCGAAGCGCATCTCGTGGGTGACCATCACCAGCGTGAGCTTCTCGGTCTCGCGCAGGTGCTGCAGGAGCTCGACGAGATCCCCGACCCGCTGGGGATCGAGCGCCGAGGTGGGCTCGTCCATGAAGAGGATCTTCGGGCTCATCGCGAGCGCGCGGGCGATGGCGCAGCGCTGCTGCTCGCCGCCGGACATCATGCGGGGCATCGCGTTCTGGCGGTGCGAGAGCCCGACTTTTTCGAGCAGCACCTTGGCGTGGGCCTTCGCTGTCTCCAGCGGCTCTCCCTTCACCTGCACCGGCGCCTCGTAGACGTTCTCCAGCGCGCTCATGTGGGGGAAGAGATGCCACTGCTGAAAGACCATCCCGGACTCGAGGCGGAGGCGCTTGAGCTCGACCCGGTTGTGGTGCGATTGGCCCGGCTCGAGCTTGGCGTCGCCGACGCGGACCTTGCCACCTTGAAACGACTCGAGGCCGGTCATGCACCGAAGCGCCGTGCTCTTGCCGCCGCCCGAAGGACCGACCAGCGCGACGATCTCTCCGGGCTCGAGGGCGAAGGAGACGCCCTTGAGCACCGTCCGCTCGCCGTACTTCTTGACCAGCCCCTCGACCTCGATGACGGCGCTCGCGTGCTTGCCGGCTTCCATCAGCTCTCTCCTTGGCGGGCCAGGCTGGCTTCGAGGCGTCTGGCCAAGAGCGAGAGCGGGTAGCTCATCGCCATGTAGAGCAAGGCGCACGCGATGCCCGGGATGAGCCAGCTGCGCACCTCCACCGCGGTGATGGTCATCCGTTTGGTCAGCTCGACGACCGTGATCACCGACACCAGCGAGCTGTCCTTCAACAGCGCGATGAAGTCGTTGGTGACGCCGGGCAGCGCGATGCGGAACGCCTGCGGGACGATCACTCTTCGAAGCGCGAGCATCTTGCTCATGCCGAGCACGGTCGCCGCCTCCATCTGCCCGGGCGGAATCGCCTGGATGCCGGCGCGATAGATCTCGGCCTCGTACGCGGCGTAGTTCAGGGCGAGCCCGAGGATGGCCGCGATGAACGCGTCGTAGTCGATGCCCATCTCGAACCCGAGCAGACGCCTCAGGGTGGGCATGAGACCGTAATAGAGGACGTAGAGCTGGAGCAGCACGGGCGTGCCACGGAAGAGCTCGACGTAGGTGGTCGCGAGCCACGAGAAGGGCTGAGGGCCGTAGAGTCTAGAGAGGGCCAACAGGAGCCCGAAGCCGATGGCGAGCAGCATCGCCAGCGCGCTGATGAGCACGGTGATGAACGCCCCCTGAAGGAAGAGCACCACGTGGTGCGACGAGAAGCTCGCGCGCGAGTGCACCAGCAACATCGCGTGGGTGTCCTCATCCTCCCACGTCGTGAGATGGGCCTCGCGCTCGTCATCGATCTCCCAGCGCGAGAGGATCCGGCGCAGCTCCCCGCTGGTGGCGAGCGTCTCTATCGCGTCGTCGATGGCGTCGCGCAGATCCTCGTCGCCGGGCCTACAGGCCACCGAGTAGTAGCCCTCGGCCACGTCGGCCGCGAGGCGCAGGGTGGGGCGGTTGAGGCCGTAGCGAGCGGCGATGATGTCGTCGAGCAGCACCGCTTCGAGGCGCCCGCTCTCCAGATCCGAGTACGGCTCTTCGACGCCCTCGTAGGTCACCACCTCGACGCCGGTGGCGTTGAGGAGCTCCCAGGAGAGCGAGTTCGACAGGGTGCCGACGCGACGGCCGGTCAGATCGTCGAGCGAGTGGATGTCGTCGCCCCCATCGCGCCGCACCACCAGCTGCGCCGAGAAGATGTAGTAGGGCCGGGTGAAGAGCACCGTGTCGGCCCGGGACGGCGTCACCTCGAGCCCGTTCATCGCGACCTCGAACGAGCCCCGCTCGAGCGACGGCACCAGCGAGGACCAGTCGTTCTGGACGAACTCGGCCTCCACGCCGAGCTCGCGGGCGATCGCGTCGGCGAGCTCCACCTCGAACCCGATGAGGCGCCCGGGCTCCTCGGGGTCGTCGAAGACGTAGGGCTCGCCCCCTTGCAGATCGCCTCCCCAGCGCAAGATACCGGTCCTTCGCACCCGCTCGAGCCCCGTCTCCCGGGGGCCTCCGCCACAGGAGAGGACCAACGCTGCGAGCAGCGAGAGGCAGGCGACGTTCCCGATGTGTCGGTTCATTCGGGCCGGGACCATGCCACGAGCGCCCCCCCGCTGGGAACGCCTCGATCGCCGCGAACGCCGTCGTTTCGGCGCTGACCCCAAGCGGCCCAACGATCTCTTGTTGCCGCGGGCTTCCTTAGCCAGTAGTGCCCTCCCCCCTTTTCCTTTCGGACCCTCCATGATCTCCACCGAGAAGCTCTCCCTTTCGTTCGGCAGCCGCGTCCTCTTCGAGAACGTCGACATCAAGTTCACCCCCGGTCACTGCTACGGCCTCATCGGGGCGAACGGCGCGGGCAAGTCCACGTTCATCCGCTGCCTGTCGGGCGATCAGGAGCCCGGCTCGGGCAAGGTGGTGATAGGCAAGGGGCAGCGCGTCAGCATCCTGCGTCAGGACCACTTCGCGTACGACGAGGAGCGCGCGATCGACGCGGTCATCATGGGCCACGCGCGGCTGATGAAGGTGCAGCGCGAGAAGGACGCGATCTACGCCAAGCCGGACATGAGCGACGCCGATGGCGCTCGCGCCGCCGAGCTCGAGGGCGAGTACGGGGAGCTCGGTGGCTGGACCGCCGAGGCCGACGCGGCGACGCTGCTCAGCGCGCTTCAGATCAAAGGCGATCGTCAGACCAAGCTGGTCAAGGAGCTCGATGACGGCGAGAAGGTGCGGGTGCTCTTGGCCCAAGCGCTCTTCGGCGAGCCCGACGTGCTGCTCCTCGATGAGCCCACCAACCATCTCGATGTGGACTCGATCCTCTGGCTCGAGAACTTCCTCATCGACTTCAAGAACACCGTGATCGTCGTCTCCCACGACCGGCACTTCTTGGACAAGGTCTGCTCCCACATCGCGGACGTCGACTTCCAGAAGATCCAGCTCTTCAGCGGCAACTACAACTTCTGGTACGAGTCGAGCCAGCTCGCCCTGCGCCAGCGGCAGGACTCCAACAAGAAGAAGTCAGACAAGATCAAGGAGCTCATGGCGTTCGTGGCGCGCTTCAGCGCGAACGCGAGCAAGTCGCGGCAGGCCAGCTCGCGCAAGAGCCAGCTCGACAAGATCACGCTGGAGGACATCAAGCCTTCGTCCCGCAAGTACCCCTACGTGGTCTTCGACACCCAGCGGGAGCTGGGCCGCGACGTCCTCTTCGTCGAGGGGCTCACCAAGCATCTCGATGGTGAAGTGCTCTTCGAGAACCTCAGCTTCTCGCTCTCACGCGGCGAGAAGATGGCGCTGAGCGGGAGCGACGTCGCGACCTCGGCGCTGATGCAGATCCTGGCGGGCGAGATGAAGCCCGACGCTGGCGAGGTCCGCTGGGGCCGCACCGCGAACGTCGGCTATTTCCCCAAGGACAACGATCAGTACTTCCAGAACCCGGTGAACCTCATCGAGTGGATGCGTCAGTTCTCCGAGGACCAGGACGAGAACTTCGTGCGGAGCTTCCTCGGACGGATGCTCTTCTCGGGCGAGGAGTCCAAGAAGAGCGCGACCGTCCTCTCCGGCGGCGAGAAAGTGCGCTGCATGCTCGCGCGCCTGATGCTCCGTGATCCGAATGTCCTCATCCTCGATGGCCCGACGAACCACTTGGATCTCGAGTCGATCACCGCGCTCAACAATGGCCTCCTCAAGTTCGCCGGGAGCCTCATCGTGAGCAGCCACGACGTGCAGTTCGTCGATTCTCTGGTGACCCGGGTCCTCGAGCTCGGCGGCGCCAAGTACTACGACCTCTACATGACGTATGAGCAGTACCTCGCGGACGCCGCGCGGCTCGAGCGCCTGGGGCGCACCGAGGCCTGATGCGCGGCGGGGCGCTCGGGCTGTTTTGCATCCTCGCCGGTGGGGCCAGGTCGCTCTGATCGACGCGGCCCGTGACCGCATGCTCGTGCTGGGTGGCGAGAACGAACGCGGTGCGCTCGCCGAAGTGCTCGCGCTGGATCTCGAGACGCTCATGTGGTCCGAGGTCGTGACCGATAACCCACCGCTCGCTCGCTCCGACTTCGCCGCGGTGCTCGATGCGCCGCGGGATCGGGTGATCGTCTTCGGAGCAAGACAGGCGTTCGCCGGTTCGGTCGGTGAGGTGTGGGCCTCGATCTCTCCAGCCTGCGTTGGTCGTTGCTCCCGGAGGGACCGAGCGCGCGGCACGACATCTCGGCCGCGACGGACGGCGAGCGCTTGTGGATCTTCGGCGGCGCCGGCGCCTTCCTCCAGTCGCTAGAGGATCTGTGGGAGCTCGATCTGGCGACCGATCGCTGGCGCGCGATCGACACCGCCGAGGCGCATCCGTCCGCGCGCACCTCGTACGCGACCGCCTACCTCGACGGTTCCATCTGGCTCCACGGTGGGCACGACGCGATCACCGCGTTCCACGACAGCTGGCGCTTCGACCTCGCCACCGAGCGCTGGGTACAGCTGACGGTGTCCGGCGGCACCGCTGCGGCGGCCCACTACGCACACACCCTCGATCCGGTGTGCGGCGCGCTCCTGATGACCGGCGGCGACAACCCCGTCGGGATCACCGGCGCGTTCGGCGTGCTGGTCACGCCCTAGCAGAGCACGTCACGACCCATGAAGGCTGCCGGTGCGGAGCTGCACGACGCGATCGATCGACGGGTGCGCCGCGACGCGCGCGTCGTGGGTGCTCACCAAGATCGCCAGGCCTTCGCTCCTCAGCTCGGTGAGCACGCTGAGCACGTTGGCCGTGTTTTCGGCGTCCAAATGCGCGGTGGGCTCGTCGAGCACCAACAGCTTGGGGGATCGCACCAGCGCGCGCGCGATCGCGAGGCGTTGGCGCTCGCCACCCGATGCGCTCGCCGCCAGGTCGCGGGCCCGCTCGCTCAGTCCGAAGCGCTTCAAGAGCGCCTCGATTCGCTTCTTCTGCGCACTGCTCGCCCCGCCCGTGGGGATGAGCGGCAGGAGCAGGTTCTCCTCGAGCGACATCGAACCTATCAGCGCGAGCTCCTGAAACACGAAGCCCACCACGTCGCGTCGCAGCTCGGCCCGGTGCGCGTCGCGCAAACGAGAGACCGGCTCGCCCGTCAGCGTGACGGTCCCCGAGGTGGGCAGGCTCATCGCGCCCGCGATCGCCAGGAGGGTGCTCTTCCCCGAGCCGCTCGGGCCCTGCACCACCACCAGCTCGCCCGCTGCGATCTCGAGCGAGAGCTCGCTGAGGATGGTGCGCCGAGTGCGACCATCGGGGACCCGCTTGGTGACGTGGTCGAGGACGACGACGACGCTCATGCGTCACCTCGCATCGCCCGCTCGGGATCGAGGCTGGCAGCGCGCCATGCAGGGAACACGGACACGGCGACGAAAGGCAGGGTGACGAGCGCGAGGGTGAAGAGCACCAGATCGAGATCGAGCGTGGGCACCAAGGCGAGCTCGGGCCGGAGGTTGCTCCAGCCGAGGTACGCGTCGCTCAGACCTGGCGCGCCGAGGAGGAAGACGAACGCGTACGCCGCGAGTAGGCCCAACGCCGCGCCCAGCATCGCGAGGATGCCGCTCTCGAGCATGCGCGCGGTGAGCACGTCGCGGGTGCTCCAGCCGACGGCTTTGAGGATACCGATCTCTTTGCGCTCGAGCGCGCCGAGCCCGGACAGGCGGTCGAAGGTCATCAAGAGCATCGCCAAGAGCAGCGGCAAGAGCGTCGCTGACAGCAGCCCGGCGCGGGCATCGAAGGTGACTGTGCGCCGGCGGGTGAGCGCGTCGCGCTCGATGACGCGCGCGCCGACGATGCGCTCGAGCGCGCGCGCCGCGACCACGTTGGCCTCCTCGGGAGGAAAGACGTCGAGTGCGAGGTCGACCACGTCGCCCGGGGCCAGGCCCAGGAGCTGCCGCGCCAGGGGAGGCGAGGCGATCACGCTGTCGCCGTGGACCAGCGCGGCGCGCTCGGGCAGCAGGTCGCGGACCCTGAGCACGAGGATCGCGGCATGGTCATCGCTCGGCGTCGCGCCTGCCGGGACCAACGCCAAACGATCGCCCGCGCGCAGACCGAGCGCCGCGCCGAGCACCGAGCCCACCAGCACTTCGTCGTCCGCGAGCGACGCATCGCGGTCGCCCATGGCCTCCGCGATCGCGGCTTGGTCCAGCCCGTAGACCACGACGTTGGACTCCAGCGCTGGTTGATAGAGGTAGCCCCAGACCCGCTCGGTCACCTGCCGTACGCTCGGCACATCACGCATCGCCTCTGCGTCGGCGTGCGTGAGCAGCGCGGGCCTGCCCGCGACCATCCGCTGCACCACCAGCGCGGGCATCGCCTCAGCCAGCGTGTCCGCGGTCGCATCGAGGCTGGTGCTGAGGAGGAAGATCGCGCCCGACATGGCGGTGCTCAGAGCGAGGCTCGCGATCAGCGCGAGGCTCCGTCCACGGCGCCGCGAGAGTGAGCTCACCGCGTAGCTCGCAAGCGCCCGGATCCGCTTCATCGCGACCTCGGCAGCACGATCAGCCAACGGCCACCGCGGGCTCCGTCGTAGCCAGGGATGATCATTCCGGCCGGGTCGACGTCGAGGCCGTCGGGCGCGTCCGCGCTCGCCGCGGAGGGCTCGGTGGTGTGAGGATGACGGAGCCAGCGCGAGCCCGACGAGAGAAAGAGGTCGGCCTGTCCAGTCGCGTGAATGAGCGAGCGCGCCTCTGAGAGGTCAGTGCTCGACCGCCGTCGCTCGGCATCGACGATCATCGCGCCCAGCATCACGACAACGAGCACCGCCGCCGCCCACGTCGTCTGCGGCCGCGCCTGGGGGATCGCGGCCATCAGCGCGTCGAGATGAAGTTCAAGAAGATCTGCGTGAGCACCGAGTCCGCGACCAGCACCCCGATCGAGACCACCACGACGGACTCCGTGGTCGCCTTGCCCACGCCCTCCGTGCCGCCCCGCGTGGTCATCCCGAAGTGGCACCCGAGGATCGCGATCAAGAACCCGAAGAACGGGGTCTTGCCGATGCCCGACACGAAGTCCTCGACCCACACCGCATCGAACGCGGTGGTCATGAAGAAGGCGAAGGGGATGCCGAAGGTCACGTTGCAGACGATGGCGGCCGACAACACGCCGAGGATGAACGCGAACACCGTCAGCAGCGGCATGATGATGGTGCCCGCGAGCATGCGCGGGACCACGAGCTTGCGGATGGGATCGGCGCCCAGGGCGCGGATGGCGTCGATCTGCTCGGTGACCGCCATCGAGCCAATCTCGGCGGCGATGCCCGCGCCGATGCGGCTGCCCACCACCAGCGCGGTCAGCGACGGCGCGAGCTCGCGGGCTTCGGAGAGGCCGACGATGCGTCCCACCGAGTCGCGCGCGCCGAAGCGCTCGAGCGAGAACGCGAACTGGATCGCCATGACGAGGCCCACGAAGATCGCGGTGGCGGCGGCGATGCCGAACGACTTCACCCCCATCTGCTCGACCTGATAGAGGAACGCTCGCCCTTCGAAGCGGGTCGTGAAGAGCGCGCGGATGGCCCTCGAGGTCATCAGGGCGCACTGGCCGACTTGGTCCATCGTGCCGACGACGCGCGCGCCCTGGGACTCGAAGAAGCGCTCCCAGAGCGCCTTCTCGGGCGGCGGCAGGCTGGTCCGGGGTTCAGCCACGCTCAGTCGCTCCCATCGGCGGTGCGAAAGCCGGCGATGAAGGGCTCGAAGCTCTCGAGCGCGCGATCGAACGAGTCGCCGGTCGGGGTCACCAACGCGATGTCGTACACGCATTGATCCTTCTTCATGACGTAGAAGAGCAGCTCGCGCGGCACGCCATCGAGGCGGGCGATGGCGTGGGTGCGCAGGGCCTCGCGTCCATCCATCGGGACCACGGTCTGCTCGCGGATCTCGCGCTCCGTGAAGCCGGCGAGCAGGTGGTTGGTGAGGGCAGCCAGCGGGATGTCACTGCCGGGATCGCAGGTGGAGTTCACTTGGATCACCGCCGCGGAGCCCGGATCGTGCCACGCGAGGTCGTTGTCTCCATCGACGCTCAGCGCGGTCCAGCGCGAGGGGACGGTCCCGATGAAGTAGTGCGCTTCCCGGTCGGTGTATTCCGCACCTCGCAAGCGCGGCGCTCCACACGCAGAGAGCACGCCGAGCAGCGCGAACGACCCCAACGCTCGCAGGAGAGAGGGCATGGCTAGTTGGCGCACGGGCCCAGATATGTCGGCGCAAGTGCGACCCCGCAACGTCTCGCGCTCGACGTCTCCCGAAGGCCGGGGATCAGGGGCGGCTGTGCTCCAGCATCCAGGCGAAGACATCGAAGCCATGGCTGCCCGAGTAGCTGTTGTTCCAGGCTGCGCCCGAGTGACCGACCCCCGGGAGCATGGTGAGGATGGCCTCCTCACGCGGCGGTTCGGGGCAGGCGATGAGTCCCTGCATCGGCAGCCGCGAGAAGTCGGGCAGGGTCCCGCCGTTCGTGTCCGCGTCACCGTGGATGGCCCAGATGGGCATCCGCCCCAGCGCGCACATGTGCATCGACCACGCGCCGCGCCAATCTCCCGAGATCGCGACCACTGCCGCGACGTCGGTGGTGAGCACGTTGGCCCGGAGGTAGCCCGCGATCCCGATCGCGCCGCAGCTCAGCCCGGTCATGTAGATGCGGGTCTCGTCCACGTGGTAGTGGCTGCGCGCCCACGCGAGGAACGTGGCGATCCCCGCGGCATTCGGGCAGCTGCTCGCTTGTTGAGGCGAGAGCACCACGAACGGCCGATCGCGGGACCACTCGTCGCGGTCGATGAAGCGGGGCGGACCTGCCACGAGCAGATCCGCGAGCTGCGCGACGCTGCCATCACCGTTCTCGCCGAGACCATGAAAGAAGAGGAGCAGCGGGCTTCCCGGCCCGGCGCTCGGCTCGTAGTCTGGCGGCAAGTACTCCCAGAAGCCCTGCGGCGCGCTCATGTAGCCCGTCGCGCGCGCGGTCTGTCGGTCGGACGCGCGATAGGGCCCTGCGTCGGTCGGGGCATCGACGCCCGTGTCCGGCGGACCGACATCGGGCATCGCGGCGTCGCGGCCCGCATCCGAGATTCCGGTGTCCCCCTCTGCGAGCGTTCCGGAGTCCACCTCGGCGACCGTGCCGGTGTCCATCGCGACCCCGGTGTCCGTCTCGAGCACCGTCCCCGCGTCGAGCCCTTCGGCGTCCATCCGAGCGTCAGTGCTGCCGGCGTCGCGTCCCGCGTCGCCACTCCCGGAGAGCATTCCGTCGCAGCCAGAGATCAGCGAGAGGACGGACAGCAGGGCGAGTCGGCGGGACATGCGCGAGGCTACCACCGAGCGTCCTGCGCGTGCGCCTCACCTGTGGCGACGACGTGACTGCCAAACTCGGCGCTGGGTACTCGGTGCAGCGGCACGAGCGCTGCACACGCCAGGGGAGCGATGCGCCCTGCGTCTCGCCCACACGAGGAGACGATGATGAACGAGAATCGATGGATCAATCTCGGCGAGCGGATGATCGCCGCCGCCGGATCGCGCGAGCGCGCGCGGCTTTTGGTGGATGAGGTTCCCGCGAGCACCCTGGCAGGCCTCGGCCTGACCCGAACCGGATCGTCCGCGGCGATGGCGGTTGGCGCTTTCACCGTGGGCGCGCTGATCGGTGCGGGTGCGGTGATCTTCCTGGCCCCTGGCAGCGAAGCGGTACGCGAGGAGCTCTCGGTCCAGCTGCGGCGCACCAAGCGCCTCGCTCGCGTGGCTGCTTCGAGGGCTCGTAAGCGCACCGAGCGAGTGGCCAAGAACACCGTCGAGCGGGTCGCCGTTGGCTTCGACGACATGCCCCCGAAAGAGCAGCACGACGCCCACGCCTGACATCCGCCCACGCCTGACATCAATAGTCGCTAGAGCAACACGCCCGGCGCTCATCGAGAGCCGGGCGTGTTGCGTCAGTCAGGCACCAGGGCTAGTCGTCTCGCCGCTTGACCCGGCGCCGAGGCGTCGTCGCACTCGGCGGCAACCCTGCCAACAGCAGGTCGCTCGCCAGTCGGGCTCCGATCACGCCGGCCGCGCCCAGCGCCATGCGCAGGGCGAGCTCCTTGAGGATCGATCGTCCGACGACGTTCGCGATCGAACGTGGCCTTCTTCGCCGATTTCGCCTCGCGAACGACACGATGGCGACCGCGCCCAAGCCCGCGATCAACGCGACGCCGGCCACGCGTGCGGGGAAGGCGAGCGCGCGCACGTCCTCTACTACGGTCTCCGTTCGCCCTTTGATCTCTCGGAGCGCCGAGCGAAGCCGGCGCTCCGCGGCGTCGGCGTGCGCGGCATCGATGAGCTCCTGTGGTGTGTCGAGCTGGTTGCGGGTCGCGTCGGTCGGGCTGCGATCGGGAAGGTGGGTGGATGGATCGACGGGGTCGGCGTTCATGAGAGGGACTCCTTGACGTGCGCCACTCGCTGATCGATGCGGCTGCGGGTACGGGGGAAGAGAGGTTTGGGCATCGCGCGCCATCCTGCGAAGAGCGTCGCCGCGCAGGACAGGGCGCCGAGTGCCGCCAGGACGGCCACGCCGGCGGCGCCCGTGCCGAGCGCCAGCATCACCGCGACGCCCGCCCACGAGAGCGTCGCTCCTCCCAGCAGCGCGCCAGCGAAGAACAAGCGAAACGCGCCGCGGAGGGCAGCGACCTCGGTATCCGCTTCGGCGAGCGCGAGCTTGGCCTCCTCCGACGCGAGGACCTTCGCGCTGTCGAGGGCTTGCTCGACGAGCGAAGACAGGGACGCATCCGAAACCTGGCTCACGAGATCACGCGTGCGCGGCGCGGCGGCTCGGCGACTTCTTCGTCCGTCGCGGCGGCGTATGGCCATTCATCGACTTGCCCTTCGCCTTCGACTTGGGGGCCGGAGGCGACGTGAGCCCTACAGCCGACGCCACCTGCTCCACCCCGTGGGTGATGGTGCTCTCGACCTCGGCGCGCAGCTGCTGCGCCTCCTTGCGCGCTTGCTTGGTGACGTTTTGCGCGGTGTTGCGGATCCGCTTCTGGAGCTCCGGGCCCGTGCTCGAAGTGGTCAGCGCGGTGACGCCCGCCCCCACCGCGGCGCCCATCGCGAAGATGCCGAGGGCGGCACCCACCACGCCGAGGGTGCTCATCTCGCTGCTCGTCGTTCGTTCGGTCATCGCCGCTCGCTCGGAAAGGACGGCGGGGAGCTCGCCCCGGAGGACTCGGCGAACCTCCTCGGGGGAGGTGGATTGCAGCATCGTCAGCGACCGCTCGGCGAGCACGTTCAAGAGTTGACGGCCATAGGTTTCGAGATTCATTTCGCAGGCTCCTGGTGGGTTCGAGATGTCGGGCACCGAGCAGCGGGTGTGCCAAGCAGGATGAGCGTCCAACGGAGCTACAGCGCGGGCTTGGGCCACACCTGAGGCAAAGACGCTCTCACAAGACACCCTCGCGACGCGGTGGCCTTGCTATGCTCGGCCTCCGATGAACGTGGAGAGCCCCGGCATCCAGCGCGCGCAAGCCGCAGGACACCGCATCCTCGATCGCTTGCGCGATGAGGGCCGGCTGAGCGCGATCCAATACGAGTCGCTCTACCGCGCGACCCGTCGCAGCGGCGAGATCGCGCAGGACGCGATCATCGAGGCCGGCGCCGTCACCGAGGCCGAGCTCCTAAAGTTCCTCGCGACGACCTACAAGACCCGCTTCGTGAGCAGCGAGCGGCTGGCCAAGGCCAGCGTCGATCGGGCCCTGCTCGAGCTCGTGCCACATCGCCTCGCCGAGCGCCTCTTCTGTGTCCCCATCCTCTACGACAAGCGGGCTTCATCGCTCTCCATCGTGGTGCCGGATCTCGAGGACGACGTCGCCAAGCAGGTGCAGCTCGTCGCAGGGGTCCGCGAGGTCCACACGTACATCGCGCGTCCCGCGTCCATCCGCGCCGCGATGCGGAAGTTCTACTTCAACGATCCGAACGCGTTCGGGGTGATCCTCGCCACCAGCGGCGTCGGCCAGACGAGCAGCACCAGCGCGCTCGGCGAGATCGTCCTGACGCCAGGTTCCAACGCGGCCGCGAGTGCGGGCTCCGAGCTGGGCGGCTTCGATGACTTCGGGAGCCTCGGCGGCGGCGTCCCCAAGAAGACGGGCGTCGTCGCGCCTCGTCCTTCGCCCAAGCTGGAGATCTCCCTCGACGGCGCGGACTGGAAAGCGCCCGAGCCCCCCAAGGCCGCCGCTCCTCCTCCGCCGAGCGTGCCTCCCGCCCCGCTGCTCGACGTGATCGGGACCTTGGTGTCGTTGCTCGAGCAGGGCCGAGGCGAGCTTCGAGGGCACTCCGCGCTGGTCGCTCGCATCACCCGACGCATGTGCGATCGGCTGCGCCTGCCCGCCGCCGAGGCGGAGGGGATCGTGCTGGCTGCCGCGGTCCACGATCTCGGCAACACCACCAGCTATCACCTCACAGCGCTCAACGTCGCCAAGTTCGATGGGCACCGCATCCAAGCAGAGAAGTCCTTGGGCGCGGCCGTCCGCTTGCTCGATGGCACCAAGCTCCCGGCGTCCACCAAGACCACGCTCGAGAGCCTCTACGAGCGGTGGGACGGTGAGGGCCTGCCCGCGCGGCAGAAGGGCGAGGACATCCCGATCGGCGCCCGGATCGTCTCGATGGTCGAGACCTATGCGGACCTGGTGGCGAACGCGAAGAACCCGTACCGCCGAGTCCTTCAGCACTCGGAGGCGAGCGATGTCGTGAGACAACTCTGCGGCACGCTCTTCGATCCATCGCTCATCGATGGGCTCCGCCTCGCGGGCTCGAGCGCGGTGCACGGCGGCTTCCGGGCGCGGGCTCGGGTGCTGGTGGTGGACCCCGACGCCGACGAGGCGACCGCGCTCGAGATGCGCTTCTCGGAGCAGGGCGCGACGGTCTTCCTCGCGACGAGCGTCGAGAGCGCCGAGAAGATCCTCGCCGCGAGCGAAAAGATCGATCTCGTCGTCACCGAGGTCGATCTTGCGCAGACGGGCGATGGCTTCAGCCTCGTCAACGCGCTCAAGCGGGGACCTCAGGGGGACGCTGTGGTGGTCTTCGTCGCCAAGCGGCACGACCGCGCGACGGTGAACAAGGGCCTCGAGTTGGGCGCGGTCGACTTCGTCACCAAGCCGGTGCTGCCCGAGGTGGTGGTCTCTAAATCGATGCAGGCGGTCGACGCCGCCAAGCGCAAGCGCAAGGGCGGAGGTCTATCGGGCTCGGTCCGCGACATGGGCTTGCCCGAGGTCATCCAGGTGCTGGGGCAGACCCGCAAGACGGGTGTGCTCCGGATAAGCCACGCGTCGCGCACGGGCGAGGTCCACTTGGAGAACGGTCAGATCATCTTCGCCACCTTCGGGAGCGAGACCGGCGAGGAGTCGTTCTTCCGCATCCTGCTCCTGGTCGACGGCGAGTTCGTATTCGACGCCAGCGCCAAGCCGGGACCGCGGGTGATCAACGCCTCGACCGAGAGCCTGCTGCTCGAGGGCATGCGCCGCTTCGACGAGGGCACGCTCGCATGAGCGGCGGGGGTGATGGCCGTGCGCCCGATCCCTCGTTGGGCTCGGGCGATACGCGCCTGACCGACGCCGAAGCGCCCCCGTCCGATCGCAGCGCCAGCACCGAGCCCCTCGACGCGAACGACGTTCGGAGCGCGCGGCTGCGGCCCGAGCATCCGCTCGAGCGCGTCGCCCACAAGACCGGCCGGAGCCTCGAGCTGCTGGAGGCGTTCGTTCGCGCGATCGAGCGCAAGGGACAGGCCGTGCTCTACGGGCCCCCGGGCACCGGCAAGAGCTACCTGGCCCGCGAGCTCGCGCGTCACTTGGTGGGCGGTACCGACGGCTTCACCCGCCAGCTCGTGCTGCACGCGAGCACCACCTACGAAGACTTCGTCCAGGGATACCGGCCGGTGCTGAAGTCCGACGGCACCGTGCAGTGGCCCCTGGTGCGCGGTCGCGTCGTGGTCTTCGCCGAGGAGTCTGCGCGGCGCGATGGTCCCTGCGTGCTGGTGCTCGACGAGATGCAGCGCGCGGATGTGCCGCGGGTGCTCGGCGAGCTGGTGCACCTGCTCGAGTACCGCGGCGAGCCGATGCCGCTCGGCGTCGGCGAGATGCCGTTCTTGCTGCCCCACAACGTGCGGGTGATAGGCACCCTCTCGACCAGCAATCAACACGACACCGCGGCCGATCAGGTGCTGCGACGTCGGTTCGCGTTCTTGCGCGTCACCGCCGACTTGGACGTCGTGCGTCGCTTCCATCGAAGCCGCGATCCTGTAGCGCCTCCCGCGCCGGAGGATGAGCGCATCCGGCTGGGCTTCTCGCTGGACGGACTTCTCGCGGTCCTCTCGCGGATCGATCACGCGATCGGCGACGACGATCGGGCGCTCGGGATCACCTATTTCCTGCGTCCCGATCTCGGCGCCGAGCTCGAGGAGATCTGGCGCTACGAAGTGGAGCCGATGCTCGAGCTGCTCTTGCCCAACCGCGCCGAGTCTGCTCGTTTCCGCTGGGAATCGATCCGCCACAAGCTCGAAGAGCGCCACGGTCGGGGGTGAGCGCCCTCTGATGCTATTGGTAGCCGACAATCGCTACCAATCATGTAGTTCGTGTCGTTTCTCATTGAAATGACTAATCTTTCGTCTTGGCCCAGCTCTCGCTCTAGGGAGCAGCGGAGGCTACGAGATGAACGACCGAGACAAGACCAAGACCACCGAGAACAGCGTGCTGTGCGCCCTTGCTGAGCTGGGGGCGATCGAAGACGGTCGCATCGAGCGCGAGAAGAAGGCCCAGACGGCGGCGACCGCAGCGGCGCTCGAGGCCAAGGAGAAGGCCGCGCGTATCGAGGCCCAGCGCTTGGCGGCCGAGGAGGCTGCTCGCACCGAGGCCCAGCTCCGCGCGGCGCTCGAGATCGATGCGAAGGCGAAGGCCGCAGCGGAGCGCGATCAGCGAATGGCCGCGATGCGGGCCGAGCTCGAGAGCATCCAGGCCGAGCGAAGCGTGCTCCGTGCCGAGGTCCTCTCGCGCGGCGCGGCGCGCCCCGAGGCGCCGCGTCGCGGCTACGGAATGGCGTTCGGTCTCTCATCGGTAGTCGCTGCCGCGCTCGCTGGCGCGCTGGTCGTCCAAGCGCAGCAGAGCGAGCCCGCGACGCCGCGCTACGAGCCGGCCGTCACGGCGATCGAGCGTGCGCCGGTCACGGAAGCCGCGGTCGCTCCGGTGAGCGCGCCCGTGATCGAGGTCGTCGAGCTCGAGACGCCCGCTCCCACAGCGGTCACGCCTCCGCACCGTCATCCGCCTCGTGATCACGTTCGCGAGACCACCACCGACGATCGGCACGCGCTCGATCGGGACCTGGATTTTGGGGACAGCGAGGGCTTCTTGCCGGGCGACGCCCACCGCGCTCGTTGATTTGTGTTCGTTGACCCCGTCGGGGGTGCATGGAACAACGGCCAGCCGTGCGTTCCGTTGCTTCCGTCACCACGATCTCCGCGCTGTCCCTCTCCGCTGTCTTGGGGGTCGCGCTCGCCCTGGTCGTGACCTCGAGTCGAGCGCAGGAGGCGCCCTCGACGGGACCCACAGCAGCGGCACCCGACACCCGCACGTTCTCTCCTGGAGAGATCACCCGCCGCGCTGGGGAGCTCGCGCGCATAGGCGACGTCACGGTCACCGTCGGTGAGGTCGAGGACGACATCAACGCGATGTCGCCGTTCGTCCGGGCCCGCTACCGCGAGCCGAATCGCCTGCGCGAGTACGTGGAGAACATGATCCAGCTCGAACTCCTGGCGCGCGAGGCCGATGCGCGGGGCTACGGCGATGATCCCGAGGTGCGCCGCACCACGCTCGAGAGCGCCGTGCAGCACATGATCCGCACCGACATCGACGAGCGGATCACGGCGTCGAGCATCCCCGAGGGCGACGTGCTCGTGTACTACGACGCGCATCCCGAGGAGTTCAGCCGCCCCGAGATGCGCCGCGCCAGCCACATCCTGGCGAACAGCCGTGCAGAGGCGGACGCGGCGATCGAGCGGGCCCGCGGCGGCGACATGCGGAGTTTCCGTACCCTGGCCCAAGAGCTGAGCGCGGACACCGAGACCCGCACCCGCGGCGGGGACCTCCGCTACTTCGATGCGCAAGGACGCGGACCCAACACCACCGATCCTGCGGTCGACGCTGCCATCGCTGCGGCGACCTTCGAGCTCGGGGCGGTGGGCGATCTCTCTGGTGCGATCGACGTCGGCGAGGGGCGCTTCAGTGTCATCAAGCTGACCGGACTGCGCGCGGCCGAGCACCGAAGCGTGGCCGACTCGAGCGACGCCATCCGCATGCGTCTGTTTCGTCAGCGGCGTGAAGAGGCGCTCGATGCCCTGGTCGACAGGTTGCGCGTGAGCGTGCCCACCGAGGTCCACTACGAGCGCATGGCGAACCTCCGGATGGAGCCCGCGCCGACCACCGGATCCTTCGACTCCGAGCACGGTCCTGGAGAGGGCGCCGCAGCTGAAGGGGAAGGCGAAGAGGCCGAGCCGCTCCGTGCCCCGCCGATCGATCCCGTGCCCGCGCTCGGCGAGACCATCGACGACCCGTCCGCGAACTGACGTGCACGCCATCGAGGCGGCGCTGGCCGCGATGGATCGGGTCAGCGACGAGGATCCGGTGCGGGTCGAGTACGACGGCCGCGCGATGGGCGCCGCGCTCCGGTATGCGATGCGCATGACCGCGTGTCTGACCACGCTGGTACCCGACGCGAGCGACGCGCTGGTGCTCGCCGTCCGCGCCCAGCACCTCGGTCGGTTTCGACTGCCGCGATCGAGCTACCTCGAGGGGAGGGTGGGTTACCTCTCGTGGCGCACCGAACAAGCGCGACGCCATGCGGCGTTGGCGACCGAGATCATCGTGGGCGCGGGGTTGTCCAACGAACTCGCCCAGCGCGTCGCCTCCATCGTGCAGAAGAAGAAGCGCGACCAGGATCCCGAGTCGCAAGCGCTCGAAGACTGCGCCTGCCTGGTATTCCTCGAGCACGAGCTCGACGACTTCGCGTGGCCTGCAGACGGTCCGCGCCGGAACGACGAAGAGTTCATCCCGATCGTGCAGAAGACCTGGAAGAAGATGAGCGACGCGGCGCATGAGCGAGCGCTCGCCCTGCCGCTCTCCGAGCGAGCGCGCGCGCTGGTGACGAAGGCGCTCGGACCCGGCCCTGCCTAGTCGTGTCGAGTCCTCGCGCACCGCATGTCGCATGGACGCACCGGCGAGGCAGAAGAGGGCAGAACCCAGGAAGCGCCTTCGAACGGGATGGATCCGACGCCGCCGTCTCGTCGGCCGTGACGGCACCGGGCTTGCTCTAGCCCCTCCCATGAAGAACACCGTGCTCTCCCCCAAGCTACCGATCAAGCGGACCCCGCGCCCGGCCGTCGTACCTCCCGACCGCGGCGTCGCTCCAGAGCGAACCTTCGTGAACGGCGGGCACTCCAGCGACCCGCTCGCCGAGGAGATGGGCGAAGAGGCCGTGCGTGCCATGACGAGCGGCGAGGACGAGACGGTGGCCCAGCAGCGCGACGGGCTCGCCCCGAACCTGAACGTTCAGATCGACGAGGCGATCGAACTCGAGGAAACCGACTTCGAAGAGATGGTGACAGGCGAGTTCTCACGCGCTGACCGGCCCAACCGGGTCTGACGACGAGCAAACCTGCCCGGTAGACGGGTTAGGCGTTCACCCTCGGAGCGTCAGCGACCCGGTGGCTCGCGCAGTGGGGGGCGCCCTTCCGGGGCCATGAGCTGGGCTTGTAACAGGAAGGGGACGGCGAGCATCACCAGATCGATCTGGGGATCGAGCTGCTTGCCCAGCCCCTCGGCGACCAAGAGCGCGACGTTCACCACCGTGAAGACGGGCTCGACCTGCACCCGGTGGCGGCGAAGGACGTCCATCATGCCAGTGACGATGCCGCTCACTTCGATTTCGCCGAGGCGCATCTCCCAGAATTTGCCGAGGTACTCGGTGACGTCGCGCTCGTACTGGGCGTAGTCCTCGACGTGTGCGGTGGGTGCGAAGCCATAGAAGAGCTCCGCCGACCACGCTCCGTCGCGCTTGGCGAGCGAGCTGAAGGTGTCGACCCAGGGGCGCACCAGATCCTGCGGCATCTCCGCGACCAACCCCGTGTCCAGGAACGTCATCGTCCCGTCGCGTCCCAAGAGGATGTTCCCGGGGTGGAGATCGGCGTGCACGAAGCCGTCCTCGAAGACCATCTTCAAGATCGCGCGTCCTCCCCGCTCGGCGAGCTCACCGCGGAGATGTCCGACCTTCTCGGGCTCGGTGGCTTTCACGCCCTCGACGAATGCCATCGTCAGCACCCGCTCGGTGCAGAGCGCATCGAACAGCTTGGGGAACTGGACCTTCTTCTCGCGTGCGAAGTTCTTCTTGAAGCGGCGGTTGTTCTCGGCCTCTTTGCGGAAGTCGAGCTGGTCGTGCAGGGCTTCGCCGAAGCGCTCGATAGCGCCGGGGATCGAGAGCAAGCGCAAGTCGGGCACCAGATCCGCGAGCTCGCCGACGACCTTCAGGATGGCGAGGTCGCGCTCGATCTGCCCCTTCGCCTCAGGGCGTTGCACCTTGATCGCCAGCGCGTTCCCTTTGGCGTCGCTCGCCCGGTGGACCTGCGCGACGGAGGCGGCAGCGAGGGGCTCGGGATCGATCTCGATCGAGGCCCGCTGTTCGGGCGTCCACTCACGATCGAGGACCCCCGCGATGTCTTCGAAGGGCAGCGACGCGACGTGATCCTGGAGGCGCGCTAACGACGCGATGATCCCCGCGGGCAAGAGATCGGGGCGGCTTCCCAGGATCTGACCGAGCTTCACGAACGTGGCGCCCAGCGTCTCCAGCACGCGCGCCAACATCCGTCCTAGCGCGCGCTCTCGCTCGCCCGAACTCGGCGGCTCGCGCTGAACCAAGAGCCACCCGAGGTACGCGAAAGGGATCCACGCGAATGCGAGCGCGATGCGCACAGCGCGTGAGAAGAGCTCGAAGCGACTCACGAACGACCGAACCTCACATCAGAACCACATCGAGCTGGGAGCACGGTCGGGCGATCGAGGACTGCCCTCGACCGCCCGTCCTTTGCGCTCTACCAGTCGTCGCCGCCACGGCCGCCGCGACCACCGCCGCCGCCGCCGCGTCCGCCACCACCACCGCCGCCGCCACCGGGGCGACCACCACCACCGCCGAAGCCGCCGCCGCCGCCCGCCGGGCGACCGCCGCCGCCGCCGAAGCCGCCGCCGCCGGCCGGGCGACCACCGCCGCCTCCGCCGCCGTAACCACCGCCACCGCCGCCGCCGCCGCCGAAGCCGCCGGGGCGGGGCGAGCGCTCACGCGCCTCGCTCACGTTGATGGTGCGCGACTCGAAGGTCGAGCCGTCCATCTCCTTCACCGCTTCGTCTGCATGGGCATCGTCCTGGAACTGAACGAAGCCGAAACCGCGCGAGCGTCCGGTGTCGCGGTCCGTCACCACTTTGGCCTCGACCACTGCGCCGAACCGCTCGAACCCTTGGCGCAGCGTGTCATCGGTCGTGCCCCAGCTGAGGCCACCTACGAAGAGCTTCTTTGACATCGCACTCACTCACTTCCCGGCGGAAATCGTTCCGCAAACCAGACCCAGCACCATACAGCGCGTCACGCCTCGCGGTGACGCAACCTCTCCGTGCAGGCCCTGGCCCGCGACGTCTGCGTCGGCCATCCTTGCTGCTCGTCCTGGCGTTCGATCGAGATGTCGCTCGACACGAGACGCGGAGAGGCTCCCAGCATGCTGGAGCCTGAAGGACACCCTCGGAGGTCCCGAGGAACGGAGCAGAATCGACGCACGACGCCTGAGCCGCGATGCTACCAGCGGCCCAGACCGATTCCAACAGCCTCGTGACGTGCGCGTTTCGGGGCGAGAAATGGGCTTCGGATAAATACAGTCGAGGGCTAGCCCGCGGCCTCGTCGCCGTCGTCGTCCTGCGCGGTGATCCCGTACTTCTTCATCAGCTTACGGAAGTACTTCCGATCGATCTCCGACTCGCGGGCGGCGTGGGAGATGTTGCCGTTGTTCTTCTTGAGGAGCGACGCGATGTACTCGCGCTCGAAGCTCGAGACCCAGCGCTCTTTGGCGTCCTTGAACGTGCCATCGACATCGAGCCGCATGTCGGGCAGGGGGATAGCGTCGGTGCGCCCCTCGAAGTCCGCCGGCGGGATGGTGCCGTGGGGCCAGGCGATGTTCTCCGGCAGATCGCGCAGCTCGATGGTGTCCGCCTCGGAGAACGACACCGCGCGCTCCATCACGTTGTGCAGCTCGCGGACGTTGCCGGGCCAATCGTACCCGGTGAGCCGGTCGAGCACGCCCGGCGCGAGGTTGGTCACTTTGCGCTCGCCACCGGGGAGCTTGTTGAAGTTGCCGTTCTCGAGGAAGTGCCGGGCCAGGACCCGCACGTCCTCGCGGCGCTCGCGGAGCGCAGGCAGACGTACCCGCACGACCGTCAGTCGGTAGAACAGATCCTCGCGGAAGCGGCCGGCGCGCACTTCCTCTTCGAGATTGCGGTTGGTGGCGGCGACGATGCGGACATCGACCCGGATGGGCTTCATCCCACCGACGCGTTTCACTTCGCGCTGCTCGAGGACCCGCAGGAGCTTCGGCTGCAGATCGAGCTGGAGCTCGCCGAGCTCGTCGAGGAACACCGTCCCGCCTTGGGCCAGCTCGAACACACCCTGGCGGGTGCTGACCGCGCCGGTGAACGCGCCCTTCTCGTGCCCGAAGAGCTCGGACTCGATCAGGTTCTCGGGGACCGCGCCGCAGTCGAAGACGATGAACGGGCCCTTACCGCGCTTGGAGGCCTGGTGGATGCTGCGCGCGACGACGTCCTTACCGGTGCCGGTCTCGCCCTCGACCACGCAGGTCGCGTCGGTGGGCGCGATCTTCTCGAGGATCGAGTACATCTCGCGCATCCCTCGATCGCGGCCGATGATCTCGCCGAAGCGCTCGCGCTCGGACGGGACGACGCGGACCCGCTCGTCGATGGGCTGAAAGCGGACCTCGGTCTTGCCGACCCCGACGACCTGGTTGTGGTTGAGCCACGCCGTCTTGATCCGCACCCGGTTCACGGTGGTGCCGTTGGTCGAGTCGAGATCCTCGATCATGTACGAGCCGTCCGAGACGTAGATCCGGCAGTGTTCGCGGCTGACGGTGTCGTCGTCCAGGACGAGATCGTTCTCCTCCATCGCGCCGATGGTGATCACGTCCTTGTCGAACGTGTGCTCGGTGACGACGCCGCGCTCGGCCACCTGCACCTTGAAGCGCCGCAACGTGATCGTCGCAGGTCGCCCATCGATGTAGGTGATCTTGGTAGCGTTGGCAGCTAGATGCGGCGGCTCTGAATCGCTCATCGCGTGGCGGGACCCTATCAAACCTCGCGCACGACCGCGACGAGATCTCGGCCGCGGCCGTTGGTAGGCCGACCGGCACGCCAGCGGTCGTGGCGCCCCTGGCGCACACCTCCGCCGGTGCCGACCGACGCCCCGCCCGCGAACGCTTGCCCGCATCGGATGTGGCGCGCCGCGCTATCCGTCACGATCGCGGGGCTGATCGCCGTCCACCAGGGCCGCTCTGGTGCGAGCGCGGTGGGGGTACGCGGCTCTTGCTCCGGTGTCCCGAACCACCCGAGCGCCCGCGATCGCGGTCCTCGTGCCGGTCGCGCTCTTCAAGGTGGGGTGGGGGACGGGCGCCGGGCGCCGGGCTAAGTAGCGCGCCCTTGGACAACGTGACCCATACGCTCGCTGGCTTCGTCTTGGCAGAGGCCGCGCTGGGTCTGCGCCGATCGCGGGGAGGCGAGACCGGCGCCGCGTTGGTTCGCACTGCGTGGCTCACCTCTGCGTTGGCGAACAATTTCCCCGACGCCGATCTCTTGCTCACGCCGCTGACGGAGGCGCCGTATGGGTACTTGCTGCACCACCGGGGGCACACCCATACGCTGATCGCGGCGCCGCTGATGGCGCTCTGCGCGCTGGGCTTGGGGATGCTCTATGGGCGGCGTCACCAGCTCCGGCCGGAGCGGGGAGACGTCGCGTTCCTCTTCGGTCTCGCGCTCGTCGGGGCGCTGCTGCACATCGGAATGGACGCCACCAACAGCTATGGGGTGCACCCGTTCTGGCCCTTCGATGATCACTGGTACGCCGAGGACCTGATCTTCATCGTCGAGCCGCTCTGGTGGATCGCGATGGCCGTGCCGCTCTCGCTGTCGGTGATTCATCGGCGCGCGCGATGGGCTCTGTGGGGGATCTCAGGCTTGGGGATCGTGCTCGCGATCGTCACGGGCATCGTGTCGAGCCTCGGGCTCGCTGGGCTCATGGCCGCTGCGGTCGGGGTCTTCTTTTGGGCCCGAGGCCTGTCGAGCGACGGAGGCCGCGCCACGCTCGCCATCACCGCGAGCCTCGTGATGCTCTTGGCGTTCGCGACCGGACGTTCGGTCGCCGAGGCGCGGCTTCTCACCGCGGTCGATGGCGCGTTCGCCCACTCGATCGAGGCCGACGTGATCCTCTCGCCCGAGCCCGGCAACCCGCTCTGCTGGAACGCCATCACGGTGAGTGAGGAGCGGGGGGATCTAGTGCTGCGGCGGGTGCACGTCTCGGCCGCATCGACGCTGCATCCGGTGGGCCTCTGTAGGATGCCGTTCTCCGAGACGACGACGGCTGAGCGCGCGTCGGTCGCCCTTTCCGAGACCGTGGATCTGCATTTCGTGGACCAAGCTCGGACCTCGCTCGAGGTGTTGCGGCAGCTGAACGAGGAGGACTGCCGCGCGGCAGCGTTCCTGCGGTTTGCGCGCGCGCCGTTCGTCGTCGAGCAAGACGGCGACGTGGTGATGGGCGACCTCCGCTTCGATCGCGAGGAGGCGGTCGGCTTCGGTGAAGTGGTGATTGGGGAGCACGCGAGCGGGTGTCCCGGGAACGTGCCGCCGTGGGTGCCTTGGCGCGCCGAAATGCTGGCGGGGCCGCTGCCTAGAGAGCCGCGCCACGACGAAGCGTTCGACCGCTGACGTCGACTCGCTGCCCGTCGACTCGCTGGCGTCTACTCGCCGACGACGTGGAAGTTCGCCATGCCCAAGCTTGGGCCGAGCGACCCGAGCGCGGTCTGGAACGCGTCGATCACACAAGAGGAGGCGCCGGGATCCGTGTCGGGCGGGATCGGACTTCGGGACGCGAGCCCTCCGCCCGTGGCCATTCGCATCACGTTGAAGGTCGAGTCGTAGCCCGACCGGATCCCGCAGGCCTCGATCGCAGGGCGTGCGCTGCGCGCGATCTCGTTCATCGTCGCGGCGTCCAGGCTCATCGTGCGTGGGCTGATCCGAACCCGTGCGTGGCCATCGGCGCGCCCGTCATCCAGCGTGGGTAGCTCGTCCGGGGTCCGGGTGGCGAGCGACCCGATTTCTTCGTGCGCTCCGGGGGTGGTCGGAGTCGACTGAACCCAGGGCGTGTTGGGAGCGGTGGGATGATCGGCGGGCGCGGCGGGTGGAGCGGCCGCGGCGGGATCCTCTTCAGAGGCGCGGGATATCCCGTACCCGAGCGCCGCGATCCCTCCGCCCAGCACGACGAATCCCAGCACGGTGAGCGCGCCGAGCCCCAGCACGACCGCCATCAGCGCTATCAACAGCTTGCCGACCGGCGCCTCGGTGGTCCCAGGCGCCCGCGCGCCGTTCGGCGAGACGATCGAGCTTTGGGCGAACGCGCCGGCGGGCGAGGGCACGGTGAGCGGCTGGCCGAGCGCGGTACCGCTGCCGTTGGGATGCGTCGGATGGATCTGAGGCGGCAGGCCGGGGCCGGAGCCGTACGGGGGAACGGAGGACGACGTGTGCGCCATCGCCTTGGCGAGCGCTTCGTCCATCTCCTCTGCGCTGCTGAAGCGTGCGTTCGGATCCCAGCTCAGCGCGCGCAAGATCACCGCGGCCAGCTCGCCGGGAACATCGGGCGCCCGGTCGGCGAGGGAGCGCGGGGCGTTCGACACCTTGGCGGCGATGAGGCCCGCGAGCGTCGTCGAGTCGAAGGGCAGCTCCATGCTCAGGGTCTCGAAGAGCACGGTGCCGAGCGCATAGATATCCGCGCGCCCATCAACGTCGCGGGAGCTGTGCAGCTGCTCGGGCGCCATGTAGTGCGGCGTGCCCAGCATCGTGCCGGTCATCGTCAGCTCCTCGCCCTCGGGGCGGGCGATCTTGCTGACGCCGAAGTCGAGCACCTTCGCGTGTGCCCGTCCGTCGGGTCCTTTGGCCAAGAAGATGTTGGCGGGCTTCAGGTCCCGGTGGACGACCCCCGCCCGATGCGCTGCAGCGAGCGCCTGACACACCTCGCGTCCGAGCTCGGCGGCGCGCGACGGAGACAGCCGACCGTGGCGCGCGAGGTGCTGGCTCAAGTCCTCACCATCGAGGAGCTCCATCGCGAGGAACGCTTTGCCCTCCGACGTGAGGCCAGCGTCGTAGATCTGGACGATGTGGGGGCTGCCGATCGCGGCGACCGCGCGGGCTTCGCCCAAGAAGCGCTCGAGCACGCTGGGGAGGGTGGCGCGCTCGGGGTGCAGGACCTTCAGCGCAACCTCCCGTCCGATCACCGCGTGCCGCGCCAAGTACACAGCGCCGAACGAGCCTCGACCCAGCTCGCGCTGGATGAGGTAGCGGTCGATGCGCGCGGGGTAGGCGGCCACCGAGGGATGCTGGCAGATAGCTGCGTGCGGGGCACCCCACCCGGAAGGTCGCGTCCCTCGCGCGGGCCGGGTACCCTGCGCGCCGGGTGGCCCCTGTTCTGGACGGTCTAGCGCTTCGTCGACTCCTCGCCTCGGGGGCGAGCATCGAAGCGCTCGCGCTCGCGTACGCCCGTGATGCGTATCCGGACCTCGATGATGCGCCGGTACTGCGGGCGTTGAGCGCGATGGGTGACGTGCTGCGACCCCGCCTGTCGCGGGTGAGCGCCGATGAGGCGCGGGCCCAGGTGCTCCTCGAGCACGTGTATGACGAGCTCGGGTTCCGAGGGGACGACTCGAACTACCACGACCCCCGCAACAGCTACCTGCCGCAGGTGATCGAGCGTCGGTTGGGAATCCCCATCACCCTGACCTGCGTGCTGATCGCCGTGGGTCGGCGCGCCGATCTGAGCGTCGAGGGCATCGGCTTTCCAGGACACTTCTTGGCTCGGGTGGGCACGGCGCTGATCGATCCCTTCGAGGGCACGGTGCTCGATCAGCGCGCGCTGAGCCGCTTGGCCCGTCGCACGCTCGGCACCGAACACTTCCAAGCCGAGCACCTCGCCGCCGCCGACACCCGGAGCATGTTGGTCCGCATGCTCCTGAACCTGAAGCACGCGCACGAGCGGCGCTCCGATCACGCGCAGGCGCTGGTGGTGGCGGATCGCTTGGTGGATCTCACCGCGTCGATCGTCCACCGCCGCGATCGCGGGCTGCACGCGCTGGCGTTGGGTGCGCACCAGAGCGCGGCCGCGGACCTCGAGGCTTACCTCGCGGAGATCCCCAACCCACCCGATGGCGCCGAGGTGCGGCGCGCGCTGGCCCGAGCCCGAGCGAGCAACCCGATCTTTTCCTGAGGGTCAGCGGAGACGTCGGTAGGCCATCGAGATGGGGATCCCACTGAGGAGCACCCCAAACGCCATGAGCGCGCTGGTGCTCAGCTCGAAGAGCGCGCCACCGATCACCATCGCCGCCCCGATCAGGAAGATCACAGGCGGCAGCGGGAAGAGCGGCATCCGGAAGCTGCCCTCGATCGGCGCGTCGCGGGAGGCGAAGACCGAGAGCACGGCGAGCGCATAGAACGGGAAATAGCCCACCACGAAGGCGTCGGTGAGCGCTTCGAAGCTGGAGCTACCCACGTAGATCGCGCCCAGCGCGCCGAGCACCAGCAGCGCCCGGACGGGGACGCCCCGTTCGCTCACGACGCCCAGCGCGCGAAAGAAATTCCCGTCGGTCGCCATCGGTACCAACGCCCGCGAGTGGGTGAGCACCGAGGCCATCGCGCCGCCGGTTGCGCTGATGGCGATCAAGAGCGCGAGCGCCTGCCGCCCGAGGCTCCCCGCCGTGCGCTCCGCGACCAGCATCGCGGTCATGTTCGCGCCCGATCCCGCGTTGCGCAGGCCCTCGAGACCCAACACACGACCCGCCCCCGCCACCACGAGCAAGTACGAGACACCCACCAGCACGGTGCCCAGCACCAGCGCGCGCGGAAGCGTCTTGCGCGGTTCACGCACCTCGCCGGCGAGCGCGGTGAGATCGGCCCAGCCGTCGTAGGCCCACATCGCGGCGATCAACGCGGCGAACATCCCCGCGACGCTCAGCTCGGTGCGCACTGTGACCTGCACGGCGAGCGGCGCGACGGGCGCGGGGTCGAACGGCAGCGCGAGGCCGACCACCGCGAGGGTGATGACGCCCGCGTACTTCACGGCCGTGATCGACGTCTGCTGTGCGGCGCCGAAGCGGGTGCCGAGGAGCGCGGAGCCCACCACGAAGACCAAGATCGCGAGTGCGAGTGGCCACTCCGTGCCCTCGGGCCAGCCGAGCAGCGATCCCAACGCGCCCGCGCCCAAGAGACAGAAGCTCCCGATCGCGCTCGGCGCCAGCAGGGCTATCTGGGCCCAGCCGTAGATGAACGCGAGGCGCTCTCCGTAGCGTTGACGAAGCGGTTCGTAGAGGCCTCCCGCGCGGGGGAAGCGCACCGCGAGCTCAGCGACGGAGAGCGCGCCGCACAGCGCGACCACGGCGCCGAAGATCCAGACGATGAAAGCGGCCTCGAGGCTGCCGGCCTCACGCACGACTGCGGCGGGTCGCTGGAAGATCCCCGTCCCGATCGTAGAGTTGATGACGATCGCGGTCGCCGCGATCCACCCGATGCGGCGGGCCAGCCGCTCCTCGTGCGCATCCCCCGCTGGCGCCCGCTCGGTCAGGTCCCCGGCATCTTGAAGGGGATCTCGTTCTTGTTGAGCAGGTCCTTGAAGACCTGCTTGTCGTTCGCCTTGAGGTAGGCCTCCTCGGCCTCGACCTTGCCGGTCTTCACCAGCTCGAGAAGGTGATCGTTCATCGACTGCATGCCCAGCGCGCGCCCCGTCTGCAGCACGCTCTGGAGCTGGTAGGTCTTGCCCTCGCGGATGAGGTTCGAGACCGCAGAGGTGGTGATGAGCACCTCGTACGCGGCGACCCGGCCGCCGCCCTTTTTCTTGCAGAGCACCTGCGAGATGACCCCGCGCAGCGACTCGCTGAGCATCGTGCGGATCTGCTCCTGCCGATCGGCGGGGAACTGATCGATGATCCGATCGACCGTCGAGGGCGCGCTCGTGGTGTGCAGCGTGCCGAAGACCAAGTGGCCCGTCTCCGCCGTCTCGATCGCGATCGCTATGGTCTCGAGATCCCGCATCTCGCCGACGAGCACGATGTCGGGATCCTCACGGAGCGCCGCCCGCAACGCCGACTTGAAGGACTGGGTGTGGGTCGAGATCTCCCGCTGGTTCACCAAGCACTTCTTGTTCGGATGAACGAACTCGATCGGGTCTTCGATCGTGATGATGTGATCCGCGCGGCGTTGGTTGATGTGATCGATGAGCGTCGCCAGCGTGGTGGACTTGCCGCTGCCCGTGGGCCCCGTCACCAGCACCAGCCCCTTGGACAGGTTGCAGAGCTCCAGCACCTTGGGCGGGATGCCGAGCTTCTCGGGCGGCAGGATGTCGAAGGGGATCTGCCGGAACACGCCGCCGATGCCCTTGCGATCCATGAACAGGTTCGCGCGGAAACGCGAGAGCCCCTCGATCATGTGGGCGAAGTCGGTGTCGTGGACCTTGGCGAACTCTTCCTTGTTCCGGGTCGGGGTGATCTCGAGGAGCATCGCGCGAAGCTCCTGATCGCTGGCGATCCCGCGCGCATAGAGCGGCATCATCTCTCCGTGCCGACGCACCAGCGGCACCACGTCGCTCGAGAGGTGGAGGTCGCTCGCGCCCACCGCGACCATCATCCGCAGGTAGTGGTTGATGCGCGGCTCGCCAGGGACTGGATCGACGTTCACGCCCGCCGCCTCCATTGCGTTCTCGGCGTGCGACGACATCACCGGTGCGGCCGGTGCTGCGGGCTTGGGCGCTTCGAGGGGCCGCGTCCCTTCGATGGCAGCTGGGGCACGAGCATCGAGTCGCGGTCGCTGGGGCGCGGGCTCGATCATCGGTCGGGTCACGTCGGGCACCCGTCCGATCGAGGGGCGAACGGGCTCGGGGCGTTCGGACGGACGCTCGGCAGGGGCATCGCCGGGACGCACCGACACGATCCACTCCGTGGAGCGCACGGGATCGACATTCACCGTGACCCGGACGCCAGCGTCGGTGACGTGGACGTAGGTCGCGGGCTTGCCGCGCAGCAGCTGGTCCATCGCGGCGGGCGGTGCGGTCTCCTCGAGGACCAGCACCACCTGCGCGTGCTCGATAGGCTTGGTCGAGCTGCGATCGCCGCCGGGGAAGGCGAAGCGCACCGGCGCGTTCGAGGCGATGTGCAGGGCGGAGGCGCCCTCACGGACCAAGTGCTGCACGTAGAAGTCGAGCTTGAGCATCGCGCGCCGAGCCTACACCAGGGGCATCGGCGCTCGCGATCGGGATCCGCCGTCGGGACGATCGCGTGATAGCATCGGCGCCGTGATCATCGTCCGGGGCATCCACAAGAGCGACTACGACTTCGTGGTCTCCGTGCTCGATCGGTGGTGGGGCGGCCCATCGCGCGAGCTCGCGCATCCCATGTTCTTCTGGGAGCTCGGGCACTGCGCCTTGATCGCCGAAGAGGACGACAGGGTCGTGGGCTTCCTCTTTGGTTTCCACGCGAGCGGCCCACCGCGCACGGCGTATATCCACATGGTGGGCATCCACCCCGATCACCGGCGACGCGGCGTCGGCAAGCAGCTCTACGAAGAGTTCCTCACCCACGCACGCGCGGGCGACTGCGAGCAGGTGAAGGCGATCACCAACGTGGGGCACACCGGCTCGATCGAGTTCCACGGCGCGCTCGGCTTCTCCGTCACCGAGGAGGCCGACTACGCCGGCGCGGGGCGTACCCGGGTGGTCTTCCGACGATCGCTAGAGCCCCTGACCGGCAAGCTCCCGATCCCCAAGGACTGAGATCTCAGTCTGGGTCGACCTCAGTCTGGGTCGACCTCAGTCCGGGTCGACCTCAGTCTGGGTCGACCTCAGTCCGGCCGATCAACCGAGCCTCGGACGGAACGACGAAGCCCCGCGCGGCACTAGGCCGGCGGGGCTCGTCTCTTCTACGGCCGCCCGTGAGGACGGCCCTCGCTCACTTGGCGGCGGCGTCGACGACGGCCTTGAAGCCACCGGGATCGCTGAGCGCCAGGTCCGCGAGGATCTTGCGATCGAGGCCGATGTTCGCCTTCTTCAGGCGCGAGACCAGCTTGCTGTAGCTGAGCCCGAGGATCCGTGCGCCCGCGTTGATGCGGGCGATCCAGAGGCGACGGTAGTCCCGCTTCCGCTCGGCGCGGTGCCGGTAGGCATCCTGCCAACCGCTGCGGACCTGGTCCTGGGCGTCGGTGAAGATGCGGCCTCGGGCGCCGTAATAGCCCGATGCGTGCTTGAGGACTCGGTTACGACGACGACGGGCTTTGAACCCACGTTTTGCGCGCGGCATGTCAGCTCTCCTTCTTCTGGCTCAAGCCCTGCCGTACGGCAGGAGGCGCTTGACCATCTTCTCGTGGGTGGGGGAGATCAGGCCGTTCTTGCGCAAGCGCCGGAGGCGGTTGCTGCTCTTGCCGCGCATCATGTGGCTCAGGCCTGCGGTGCCGCGGCGAACATGGCCATTACCAGTGAGCCAGAAGCGCTTCTTCGCGCCGCTGTGCGTCTTCATCTTGGGCATCTGTCGACTCTCTCTCCGCTCTTTACCGCTCTCGAGGGTACGAGAGGAAGGACAGTCCAGCGTTGCCGCGGGCCGGCCAGGGGAGCGGAGGTGTAGCGGACTCGAAGGTGTCGTCAAGGATCCTCGTATCGGCGACGCCCGCCGACGACTTGGGTACGCTGCGTTGGGTGAGCTCCCCGTTCCGCGCGCTGGTGGTCGATGACGACGAGGGCGTCCGCTATACGCTGTGCGCCTTCCTAGAGGATGCGGGGGTGGAGGTGCACCAGGCGGCCGACGGCAACGAAGGCCTGGCGCAGATCGACGCGCTCGAGCCCGATCTGGTGCTCACCGATCTCCGGATGCCGGGCCTCGATGGGATGACGCTGTTGAGCAAAGTGCGCGAGCGCGCCCATCCCCCGCTGGTGGTGATGATCACGGCGAACGGCAGCGAACGCGACGCGATCAAGGCGATCAAGCTCGGCGCCTTCGACTACTTTCGTAAGCCCTTCGAGCCCGAGGTGCTGGAGGCCGTCATCGAGCGGGCGCGCGCGATGAGCCGCGAGCGTCAGCGCAGCGAGCGCCTCGAGGGCGAGCTCGCGCTTGCGGGCGCGCTGGTGTCGAGCTCGCCCGCGATGGATCGACTCGCCGCGCTCGTCACGCGGGTGGCCCCTCGCGACGTGACCGTGCTGATCACTGGGGAGAGCGGCACGGGGAAAGAGCGGGTGGCCGAGGCGATCGTGCGCAGCAGCCGCCGCCACGCTCGACCCTTCGTTCGCTTCAACTGCGCGGCGCTCACCCACGAGCTCGCGGAGGCCGAGCTCTTCGGTCACGCCAAGGGTGCGTTCACGGGCGCACACCGCGCGCGCACCGGCCTGTTCCGTGAGGCGAATGGAGGGACACTGCTGCTCGACGAGATAGGCGAACTCGACCCGCGCACCCAAGCGAAGCTTCTGCGTACGCTGCAAGAGGGAGAGGTACGCCCGGTGGGGGAGGATCGTCCGCTGCCGATCGACGTTCGCATCCTCGCGGCCACCCATCGCGACCTGCCCGATCTCGTGGCGAAAGGAACCTTCCGCGAGGACCTCTACTACCGGTTGAAGGTGGTGCAGCTGAGTGTGCCGCCGCTCCGAGAGCGCAGCGCCGACGTGCCCGCGCTGGCGCGCCACTTCTTCACGAAGTTCCAGGACCGGTTCGGGATCGACGTGCTGGACGTCGAGGACGAGGTCATCGCTCGGTTGAGCGCGCAGAGCTGGCCCGGCAACGTGCGAGAGCTGGAGAACACGGTCGAGAGCCTGGTCGCGCTCAGCGTCGAGGGTCGGGTGGACCTCACCCTGGTGCCGGGCGCGGGCGGGGGCGATCGGAGCCGCGAGTTCGGCCTCAAGGAGCGCGTCGAGGCCTTCGAGCGCGGGGTGATCGTGCAGGCGCTGAAGGACTGCCGACAGAACCGAACCGAGGCCGCCAAGCGACTCGGGATCAGCCGGGCCACCTTGCACGAGAAGCTCACCAAGTACGGCGTCGCGTCCAGCGAGTGACCGTGATCAAGTGAGCTGCAGCGCGTCCGCAACGCGGCCGTCTTCGAGGGTCTCGACGACCAGCGAAGCGCCAGTCTCGCGGAGCTCGTCCATGCCGTAGGTGCCGGTGGCGACCGCGATGCACGTGGCGCCGATCGCGTGGGCCGCGGCGACGTCCTTCGGGGTGTCACCGATCACGATCACGGGCGCGTCCATCGACCCCAGGCGCAATCGCCCTCGCTCCGCGCCCGCGTGGAGTAGGCGCGCCCGGTCCTCGTGGTCGCAGCCGTAGCCGCCGAACGTGAAGCGATGCCACAGCGCGCCGCGGGTGAGCTTGAGCTCCGCGCCGCGCGCGACGTTGCCGGTCCCCAGACCGACGGCCGCGTGGCCCGCCCGATCGAGGGCGTCGAGCAGGGGGAGCACCGCCGCATGTACCTTGAAGCGCTCGGTGTGCTGGAGCTCCACTTCGAGGTGATGGAGGTAGCGATCGAGCAGCGCGTCGATGTTCGCGTCGCTGGCCTTGCCCACCTTGGCGAGGCCTTGCCGAGCGATCGCGCGGTCCGTCATCCCGCCGTAGCGAAACGCGCCGAGCTCGCTGTCGCCGCCGATCTCGGTGAAGGCCTGGGCCATCGAGCTGCGGCCGGCGCCGCCCGCGTCGATCAAGGTTCCGTCGATGTCGAAGAGGGCGACCAGCATGGCGGGGAGCGTTGCGGCTCACCGTGACGAGCGCAAGAGGCGCAGGCCCACCGCTTCGTGGTATTTCGGGGCATGCGCCGATTCCTGCTCCTGGGTGCGTTGATCGTCTCGTGCGGTGAGCCGCCGCCCGCGATGCCCTCGAGCCACGTGCTCCCCAACGGCACGTCGCTCGAGATCGACGCGGCCGGTGGGGTTCGGGTGACAGAGGGCGGTCGCCCGCTCGCTTCGCTCGCTCCCGGGGGGCCGTTCGCGCGGCGCTTCACGACGCGCATCACCAGTGTCTTTGGGAGCTACGACTTCGCGCGGCGGAGCCAGCTCGACTTCTCCGCGAATCGCTACCTCGGGGCTCGGCAAGAGGGTGACGACGTCGTTCTCGTGTTCGAGGGCGACGATGGGACCGAGGGGCGCATCACCTTCCATGGAAGTCAGGCGGATCGGACCATCGTGCGCCTCGTACTCAGTCACCGGGATGACGAAGCATTCACCGCGATCGGGCTGCCGTTGGCCTGCGACGCGGACGCCACGTTCCTTGGTTTCGGGGCGCAGTACGACGGGCTCGATCATCGCGGCGAGTCCTTCGACCTCGTCGTCGAGGAACAAGGCATCGGTCGTAGCGGCGAGGCGAGCCGACATCAGACGTACTTCCCCATGCCCTACTGGCTCGACCTTCGGGGCTTCGGCGTGTTGGTCGACACGCCCGCGCGGACGCTGGTCGACCTCTGCGAGAGTGACCCGAACCGAGCGAGCATCGAAGTCGAAGACGACACGCCTCTCGAGATCTCGATTTTCCACGGGCCATCACCCATGCAGGTGATCCAGCAACTGGGAGAAGTGGTGGGTCGTCCCGCGCGACCGCCCGCCTGGGCTTTCTCGCTCTGGATCGGTGTTCAAGGTGGGCGCGATGCCGTGCTCGCGGAAGAAGCTGCGCTGCGCACCGCCGCTGTTCCGTTCTCCGCGCTGTGGGCCCAGGACTGGACCGGACAGCGGGAGATAGGTCCTGGACGCTTCGGGGTGCGCTATCGCTGGGTCGCCGACGAGGAGCGGTATCCCGATCTCGCGGGGATGATCGCCGAGCTCCACGATCGTGACGTGCGCTTCTTGGGCTACGCCAACCCATTCGTCGTGGACGATCTCGAGCACTATGCGGCGATGGACGCGGCGGGCCTGTTGCTGCGGAACGCTGCGGGCGATGCGACGTACGATTTTCCGATCATCGAGCTGAACGGATCGATGCCGGACTTCACCCAGGCGTCCACCTACGAGTACGTGGACGGATACCTGACCTCGATGACTCGCGATCTGGGGATGGATGGTTGGATGGCCGACTTCGGAGAGTGGATGCCGTTCGACGCCACACTGGCCGATGGTCGCGACCCGCGCCTGGTGCACAACCTCTATCCCACACTCTGGCATCGGGCCTCACGCGAGGTGATGGATCGTGAGCGGCCGGATGGAGACTGGGTGATCTTCACCCGTTCGGGCTGGACGCGTGAGCACGGTGTGGCGCAGGTGGTGTGGATCGGCGATCAAGAGGCGACGTATTCGATCACCGATGGTCTCCCGACCGTGATTCCCGCGCTCTTGAACCTGGGCCTCAGCGGCCTGCCCTTCGTGACCCACGACGTCGCTGGCTTCAGCGGCGGTCCGAGCACCAAGGCGCTGTGGATGCGCTGGGCCGAATTGGGCGCGCTGACCCCGATCTTCCGGACCCATGAGGGCCTTCTGCGCACGCAGAACTGGGACTGGAACAGCGACGACGACACGATCGCGCACACCCGCCGCATGTCCCGCCTCCACGAGGCGCTCGGCGCCGATTTCGCTCGGCTGGCCGACGAGGCGGCGGTGACCTCGGCGCCGATGATGCGTGCCTTGTGCCTGGTCTTCCCCGAGGACCCAGGCAGCCGAGGGATCGCGGACGCGTTCATGCTCGGTGACACGCTGCTGGCGGCGCCGATCGTCACCGAGGGCGCGACCTCGCGGGACGTCTACTTGCCGCCAGGCACGTGGTTCGACGTGTGGACTGGCAGCTCCCTGGAAGGCGGGCGCATCGTCACGGTGGATGGGCCCATCGGATCGCCCCCACTCTTCTCGCTGGGGGTGGACCGCGCGGATCTGCGCGACGCCGTCGTCGAGCCGTGACGCGCACCCTGGGCCTGCGTCTGCCAGACTGGCGGCTGGTGATTCGCGCGGCTCAACTCCCCGTCCTCTTCGCGCCGCTGCTCGTGGCGATCATGGCGGGCTGCACGACCGCGCCTCCGTTCGTGCCATACGACGCGACGGTCGGCGATGCGCCGCGCTTCGATGTACCGCTGGGCGACGCGCGCTACGTGCGCCCGGACGCACCGACGCTGCCCGCGGCTGACTTCGAGGTGACGCTGCCCTACCGGGGCGATCCCGCGACGATCGAGCTGGAGGTCGAGGCGGGGCTCGCGTTCCTCGACGTGGTGTTCTCCGTCGACGCCACCGGGAGCTTCGGCGGCGAGATCGACGCCTTGCAGCGCTCCCTCGAGTCCACGGTGTTGCCCGCGCTCCAAGCCCGGGTCGATGAGGTCGCGGTGGGCATCTCCCGCTTCGAGGACTTCCCGGTCACGCCCTTCGGCGTCGGGAGCGATCGCCCCTTCGAGCTGGTCACGGCGATCACCACCAGCCGCGATCGGATCCGCGGCGCGTTGGCTGCGCTGAGCACCCGCGGCAATGGCGGCGACACCGCCGAGTCCGGTGCAGAAGCGCTCTACCAATTGGGCACGGGTGAGGGCTTCGTGCTCGATGGACGCCAGCTGGTGCCGAGCTTCACGATGGGTGCGACGGGTGGCGGTCGCATCGGAGGCGCGGGGTTCCGCGAGGGCTCGTACCGGGTGATCGTGCACGTGACCGATGCGCCCACCCACGAGCCCACCGACTACGGCGTGCTGGTGCCGGGGTCGCACTCGAGTGATCAGGGAATCGCGGTGCTGACCTCGCTCGGGGTTCGGGTGCTCGGCATCGCCTCGAACGACGTCGCCCGCGGCCACCTCGAGTACTTCGCGCGGGCGACGGGCGCGGTCGCGCCGGCCACGGCGGGCCGTTGCCCGACCGGGTTGCGCGGCGCGCTGCGCCCGAGCTCCGGCGGCGTCTGCCCCCTGGTGTTCGACATCGGCGAGGACGGCGAGGGACTCTCGGGCGCGATCGTCGACGCCATCGCGAACCTCCTCGACACCCTGTCGTGGCGCGAGGCACACGGAGAAGTACAAGACGATCGCTACGCCTTCGTGACCAGCATCGAGGCGGCGAGCGCCGTGCCGCCCGCGGGTATCGCGGCGCCCACTCGAGAGGATCGCTACGACGGGGCAGCGAGCGGGATCGACGGAGTGCTCGACACGTTCGTCGAGGTGGGCACCGGGACCACGCTGAGCTTCGCGGTGCATCTCTCGAACACCACGATCGAGGCCGCCGACTACGATCAGTTCTTCCGGGTCACGGTCGCTGTCACGGGAGACGGCCTGGTGCTCGAAGAGCGAACGATCCGCGTCACCGTGCCCCGACGGGTTCGCACGGATGCTGGCGAGCTGGACGCTGGCGAGTTCGACGCTGGCGAGCCGGACGCCGGCGAGCCCGACGTCCGCTGATCTCGGTCGGTGAGCATTCGCATGGCCCCTCGCGGTGCGGGCCGAGCACGCTGCGCCGCTCGCGGGCACGACCCGACGGCCACAGCGCCAGAGAAAGAGGACGTCATGATCACGGTGAAGAGCTATCTGGTGGGTGAGTGGGTCTCGGGCAGCGGCGCGGGGGCATCGCTCTTCGATCCGAGCACCGAGAAGGCCATCGCCACCGCCTCGTCCGAGGGGCTCGATCTTCCCGCGGCGCTCACCTGGGGCCGAACGAAGGGCGGCGCGAATCTGAGGGCCCTCACCTTCGCGCAACGCGGCGTGATCCTCAAGGCGCTGTCCAAGGCGGTGCACGGGGCGCGCGAGACGCTCATCGAGTGCTCGATCGAGAGCGGTGGCACGACCCGCTCGGACGCCAAGTTCGACATCGACGGAGCGAGCGCGACGCTGGCCTTCTATGCAGGTCTCGCGACCAAGCTCGGCGAGACGACCTTCCTCACCGAGCCCAGCGAGCAGCTCACCCAGAGCACCCGCTTCGTGGGTCAGCACGTGCTCACGACGAGGCCTGGCATCGCGCTGCACGTCAACGCGTTCAACTTCCCCTGCTGGGGTCTGGCGGAGAAGCTCGCCGTCGCCCTGCTCGCGGGCACCCCGGTCATGAGCAAGCCCGCGACCTCCACGTCGCTGCTCACCTTCCGCATGGTGGAGGCGATGGTGGCTGCGAACGTCCTTCCCGAAGGCGCGCTTCAGTTGGTCTGCGGCTCGGTACGTGATCTCGTGGAGAAGCTCGAGCCCGAAGACGTACTCGCGTTCACCGGATCGGCCGACACCGGCGCCAAGCTCCGGGGCGCCAAGAGCGTGGTCGCGCGCTCGGTGCGGGTGAACATCGAGGCCGACTCGCTCAACAGCGCGGTGCTCGCGCCCAGGGTCGGTCCTGGCGACGAGGTCTTCCGCGCGTTCATCCGCGACGTCACCAAGGAGCTCACCCAGAAGGCCGGTCAGAAGTGCACCGCGACCCGGCGCATCTTCGTGCCGCGCGACGTGCTCGACGAGGTGCAGGCGGCGCTCGTCGAAGAGCTCTCGCACCTGAAGGTAGGCAACCCCTCGCTCGATGAAGTGCGCATGGGGCCGCTGGCGACCGCGCAGCAGCTCGCGGACTTCAAGAGCGGCTTGGGCAAGCTCATCGAGTCGGGCGCGAAGGTCGTGCTCGGCGGCGCCGAACGCCCGAAGACGATCGGCATCGATGACGGCAAGGGCTACTTCGTCGCGCCCACGCTCTTGGTCGCGGATCAGCCCGACACGGCGAACGCGGTCCACGAGCACGAGGTGTTCGGGCCCAGCGCGACGCTGATGCCGTACAACGACGCGGCGCACGCAGTGGCGCTGGTGGCGCGAGGGCAGGGCGGTCTGGTGTGCTCGGTCTACGGCGATGATCGGGAGACGCTGAAGGCGCTAGTGCACGGCATCGCCCCGTTCCACGGCCGGATTCTGATCGGCTCGAGCAAGGTCGCCGATCAGATGATCACGCCTGGCCTGGTGTTGCCTTCGTGCGTACACGGCGGTCCCGGTCGCGCGGGCGGTGGCGAAGAGCTCGGCGGCGAGCGGGGTCTGCGCTTGTACATGCAGCGCACCGCGATCCAGGGCGACCGCGCGTTGATCGAGAAGCTGTTCGAGACCCCGAAGGCCTGAGCGCTAGCTAGTAGCGAGCTACCACAGGTCGGTGAGCTTCAGCGGGAGCTGCTCGAAGGGCGCGACGCTGACGACATCGTCGTCGCTCCATACCCCGAGCTCCAGCCAACGACCCTTCTGGTTCTCGCTTGCGGTCAGCGTCCGCGCATCGAGATCGACGATCCACATGAAACCCACGCCGGCCTCCGCGTAGAGAGGGCGCTTGGTGCGAAGGTCGTGACGACGGGTGCTCGGAGAGAGCACCTCACACACCCAGTCGGGCGCGGTGTTGAAGCGGTCGGGCAGCGTTGGGAGTCGATCGCGCCGCCAGCCCGCGACGTCGGGGACGATCTCTTCGATATCCAGCTCGGCCAGCGCGATGCCAGGTTCGATGATGATCCACCAGCCCCCGGGCCCGCCGTCATCGCCGTAGTCGAACGCGCCTTGGACGGCCCCACCGATTCGCAACGCGGCTCGCCCGTGGCGAGATCTCGGCCGCGGCATCACGTGCAGCTCACCCCGGATGAGCTCCCCCGTCAGGTGTTCGGGGAGCGCCAAGAGGTCGGCCCAGGTGGCGCGCTTCGGCTGGGGCAGCATCGCGGCTCAGGATAGCCGATGTTCGCATGCTCAGCGGGTGAGCACGTCCTCGATCAGCGCGGCGGGTAGGCGTCCGTCTTTCTGAAAGGCGCGCATGTGGAGGATGGGGACGCCGCCGAGCTCGGCGACCTTTCGTCCGGCGACCTCTTCGGCGTAGACGTTCGGGAAGAAGGCCGTCAGGCGGTCGTCGTCCTCGACGTCGAAGCGCTCGCACAGCGAGATCAGCGCGTCGAGCGAGTTCATCTTCATGTACGGGCACGTCGCGCAGCCGCCGGCTGTGGTGCAGCCCTCGCCGCCGCTCACGCCAGGCACGATGGCCAAGGGGCTGTCGGCCGCGACCGTCATCGACTCGGCCGCGACGGGGAACACGATCTCGCAGACCACGTCGTCGCGCCCCGCTTCACCCAGCACCCGCTGCACCTCGCGCACGATCGAGGTGATCATCCCGGCCTCGGTCCCGAGCAAGAACGACAGCTTCTGCGCGCCCTCGATCGCCGAGGCCTCGCGGATCTTCTTGGTGATGAAGCCGAGGATGTCGGAGGTGGATCCCACCGCGCCTCGTCCCTGGGCCTTCTTCTCGAGGGCGAGCTCGAACATCTCGCCCGGCACCTCCAGATGCGCGGTCACGAACGCGTCGGGATGGTTCTTTCGCGCCTCCTTCACCACCTCGGCGCCGAACATGTGGTGCACGATGCAGTTGCCCTGCTCGAAGTAGTGAAAGCGCTTCAGCGCGTCCTTCACCGTCGCGCGGGTGTGCTTGGGATGCAGCGCTCGCACCTCGTCGTCGCTGCTCGCGTTCGCGAGCGTGCTCAGGATGCGCTCGAGGTTCCGGCCCATATAGGTGTCGGGCCCGAAGAAGACGTGCCCGTCTTCGATCGAAGCGAACGCGTCGAGCACCGTGGCCAGCACGTTCGAGCTGGTGCAGGTGATGGTCGGCACCTTGGCGTGGGACCGGGCCTTGGTGAGCAGGCTCGTGTTGATGTAGACGACGTGCACGCTCCTCGGAGTCCGCGACGCTTTTTCCAGCCACGCCGAGTAGGTGAGTGAGTCGGCGGCCGCGGCGAGCGAGCACCCGATGGGATCGGCCGCGACCCGGTACACCGGCACATCCGCGAACCCACCAGCGTCGAGCATCGCGCGCGCGTTCTCGCTCATGAAGTCCACCCCGAGGACCACCACCCGCTTCACGCCGGCCTGCGCCATCTTCACGGCTTGGTCGGCCATCAACAGCGAGTCGCTGATCCACACGTGCGACCAGCTCAAGCGCGCCAGCACCCCTTGGAGCTCGGGGTCCATGTAGTAGTGCGCGACGATGCCGACGTTCTTCTCACGCGCCAACCGATCGAGCGTCGCGACCGTCTCGGGATCGGGCGACAGATACATGGCCTGCGCCTCCGCGAAGGAGCCGAGTGGGGTCAGCCGGTCGCGCTGCACCAACAGAGACGGGAAGGGTTGGATCGACATGAGCGCGAGCATGGCGCTCACGCCGGGCGCTGGGTAGCGGGCAATTACTTGCCGATGTGAAGATTGACCAAACGATCGTTGTCGGCGCAACCGTTGGATAACACACGACTTTTCGCACGTGGGCCGTTGACCTGATCACGGGGCCTCGCGCACGATCCGCTCACCCAATGCGTCGCTTGTACCTCCCTCTCTCCCGTCGAACCTTCGTCAAGCTCGGTGCGGCTAGCACTGCAGCGGCTCTGTTGCCCGGCCTGAGCGGCTGCGGCTCCGTGAGCACCGAAGAGGTCGAGAACCTCATCATCGGAAGCGGGTTCGGGGGATCGATCGCAGCCTACCGGCTCGGGCTCGCCGGTCGCAGCAGCGTGATCCTCGAGCGGGGCCGGCGCTGGACGGTCGAGACCCCCGGCGAACAAGTCTTCAGCGACATGGGCGTTGGCGAGAGCGACAACCGCAGCGCGTGGCTCGCGGATCAGCAGCCATTGCCCGGCATCCCGCCGAGCACTCGACCCTTCCGCCCATACACCGGGGTGCTCGAGAAGATCTACGGCGACGGGATCAACATCGTGTGCGCGTCCTGCGTGGGTGGCGGCTCGGTGGTCTACAGCGGCATGATGGTGCAGCCGCCCCGCGACCTCTTCGAGGAGGTCTTCCCGACGGGCGTCTCCTACGACGCGATGAACGACACCTTCTATCCGATGGTGGCGAACATCATGACCCCGCGGGCGACGCCGCTGCCGGACGACTTGCTCGAGATGCCGCTGTGGACGGCGACCCGTACGTTCCTCGAGCAGGGCGAGCGCGCGGGCTACGACGTGCAGCGCATCCTCTGCGCCTTCGACTGGGACATGGCGCGCGCGGAGGCCCGGGGCGACATCCCGCCCCAGCTCATCCGTGGCAGCTACATCTTCGGGCTCAATAGCGGCGCGAAGGCGACGCTCGACAAGAGCTACCTGGGCATGGCCGAGATGAGCGGGATGGCAGAGGTTCGCGAGCTGCACTGGGTCCAGCGCATCGCCCACGAGAACGACCGCTACCGCGTCGAGGTCGACTTGATCGACACCGCCGGATTGGTGCTCGAGCAGAAGGTCTTCCTCGCGGACAACCTCTTCGTGTGCGCGGGCAGCGCGAACACCACCGGGCTCCTGCTGCGGGCCAAGGCGGAGGGCGGCCTGCCCGATCTACCCGCCAGCTTGGGCGGCGGATGGGGCAACAACGGCCAGCACATCCTCGCGCGCCGCAGGGTCGGCGTGGACACGGGCGCGTTCCAGGCGGGCCCCGCGTGCGCGATGATCTTCGACTACGAGAACCGCATCGCGATGGAGAACGGCCCCGCTCCGTTGGGCTTCGAGCAGCAGGTGCTGATCGGGACCGGTCAGGGCATCCCGAACGAGCGCGGCCGCATCACCTGGAGCTCCGGCGAGGGGCGCGTGTCGGCCGAGTGGGACGCCAACAACGATCGTGACGCGGCTGCGGCAGCGAACGGAATCCTCGATCGCCTCAACACCGAGAACGGGATGGGCGAGCGCTACACGATCCCTGGCCTGGATGAGTCGATCACGTTCCATCCGCTGGGCGGCTGCGTGATGGGCGAGACCACCGATCTCCACGGGCGGGTCAACGGCTACCCGGGCCTCTACGTGCTCGACGGCGCGCTGATCCCCGGATGCACGCCGTGCAGCAACCCGTTCTGGACCATCGCGGCCAACGCTGAGCGATGCCTCGCCACGCTGGTCGCCGAGGACTTCGGAGGTGGGACGTGAAGCGCGCGTGGCTCGCGATCCTCGGTGCGCTCGTTCTGCTGCCGGCGTGCCAAGAGAACGTCGTCACCGAATTCCCCGACGGCTTCGAGCCCTGGGAAGAGCACGCGGCACCGCTGCCCGACGCGGTCGGCGCCGATGCCTGCCCGGAGACGTTGGTCTTCGTGCGGAACCCTCGCTACGAGGGCGCGTGGAACGTGCACGGCACTGCCTGCATCCATCAGCCCATCGCGACCGTCTTCGCATCGGTGCAAGAGGCGACGACCTCGCGTGATCCCACCACGACCACGACCTTCGAGGCGCTGCCGGTGATGCCGGAAGAGTGCGACGGCGACTACCAGACCTCGGTGCACGTGGACGACATCGTCGACGTCGACTTCCGCACCTGCTGGCGCCACGCCGTCGTCACCGAGGACGAGCTCGGCGGGCTGAGCGTCACCGCGACGCGCTGGCAGAAGGTGTGGGGATCGAGCTTCATCTCCGTGATGGAGGGCTCGATCGTGCTCACCCCCCTCGAGAGCGATCCCAACATCACCGTGGTCCGTTACCAGTACCATCTCGAGGCGCTCTCCAGCAGCAACGCGACCGTCGAGAGTTTCCTGACCGTCATCTATGAGCGGCTGCGCGATCACGCCAATGGTGTAGCGCTCACCCCTCCATGAGCTCGGGCCGGGACTGAAGCGGGGCAGGAATCCGATGGAAAGCCTCCAGCGTTGAGCGCGATCGTGCGATGGTTCTCCCTCTCTTGGATGCTGCTGATGGCCTGGCCTCAGCCGGCGAGCGCGCTCGAATGCGTCCGCGCTGCTTCGGCGCCGTGATCGACAGGCTCTACCGGATCGACGGAACGCGCCTCACCACCTCGGTGCTCCGCGACGATGTCGCGTGCGCCAACCACGGCGACCCTGCTCGCACCTGGACGTACTCGGCCTGGGCGCGCACGGCTCGGCGTGAGGTGTGCGCCGCGGAGACGAAGCCGAGTTCGGGCACGTCGTGCTCGTGGGTCCGGGCGAGCACGTCTCGACCACGCGCTTGAGGTACTGAAGCGACATGATCGTCGGGCACTACGGCCGCATCACCCTGGCATTGGTCGACGATCAGCTGGTGCGCCTCGACGGCGTTCGACATCGGGTGCTCGATCGCCACGTGCCCATGGCGAGAGACTCGCTCTACGTCGATGACCGGGCCGGGCGTGAGTGAGCTCGCGAGACACGCTCTACCGCTTTTCACGTGGTCGTGGGTTCGAGCCGATGTGGCGCTTCGCGGATGCCAATCATCAAACGATTGGCCGGCTTCGGAGAGCTGGGTGGCGCTGTGAATCTGGTACCCAAAGACATCTAGGCTCGGTCCGGACGTTCGGAAGGAGAAGAACCCGGCGAGGTAGTCGGACTGCACTCCAGCTTGAAGCGATACGCCCAGCCCCCCGGGCGCTGCCGCCGCGCGCACGACTCCCGGTGAAGCCGCGCGTGGCTCGCGTCGGGGACGTCACCTTGATTCGGACAATCCATACGAATGAGTCATCAGTGTCCGGAGTGGGCGACCAGGTACTGGCGGTAGGCGCCCGACGGCCGTCCAGTGGGAAAGCGGGCGAGGTAGATGCGCATGTTGGCCTCGACCTCTCGGTCGTAGCCGCCGCTGGATCGCATCGAGGAGATCAGGAGCTCGAACTCCCGCGCGGTCGTGCAGTGGCCGAGCAGGTTCGCTATCACGCACGGGTACTCTCCCCTGATCGCGCACGCGCGTGCGAGGTCGTAGGGGCTGCCCACTGAAACCGTTGGCGGAGTGCTCGCCGGCGGCGTGCTCGGCGCGTTCACTCGGCGGGGAGGTGCTGCGTCGGGATCGTAGGGGACGTCGAAGGTCCGTACGATTCGGAGGGTCTCGCCAGCGACGATCTCGATCATCTCGCTCGCGTCGATGCCGACCTCGGGTCGGGTCATTCGCAGACGGTGCCGTCCAGGCGTCAGGTTCAACCGGCGGGGTGTGTTACCTCGCGACACTCCGTCGATCTCGATGGCGACCGTCGGTCGCGCCGAGACGTAGAGCAGCCCAGCCTCGACGCGAGTGGCCGGCGTGACGGGCGGTCGGACGTTCGAGATGTCGGGCGTCGTCATCGGCGCACCGAAAGGAGCGGGCGCGGGGGTCGCGGGTCGCGCCGCGACTGGTAGGGGATCGTTCGCTGGAACGAGCGCGAGGGGCTCACCAGCGCTGTCGCGGACGGGCCCGAAGTACAGCGCAGCGATCGCAGCGATGGCCACGAGGCCCGCTCCCATCACGAGCGGCAAGCGCGACGTGCGCCGCGGGGACTCCCGCACGGGCGCGGCCTCGAAGCGCGCGATCTGCTTCACGAACGCGCGCGCCAAGGGTGGTGCGTCGACGGCATCGGACCAGCGCTCCGGCCACTCGAGATGGGATCCTTCGGACGTGGGCTCGGTCATGCTTCCTCCTGCGCGAGCGCTGCCGCGATGATCTTTCTCGCGGCGAAGAGCCGCGAGTGAACGGTGCCTGCGGGCACCCCGAGGGCGCGCGCGATCGCTTCGCCCGACATCCCCTCGATCTCGTACATGACGAAGACCGCGCGGCGCTCGACGTCCATGGCCTCGAGCGCGTCGTTCGCACGCCCCAGGCGACGTCGCGCTGTCAGCGCATCCAACGGTGAGGTTCCGTCGATCGGTGCGTTCACGTCGTCGAGCGCGACCGTTGGCTTGCGGCGCCGGGTGCGTCGCGCGTTCTGCACGACGAAGGTGCAGATGCCGAAGAGCCAGGCCCGAATCGGCCGGCTCGCGTCGAACTCGCCCTGTCGTCGCGCGACGACGGTGAAGACCTCTTGCGACAGATCGCTCAGCTCGCCACGGGTCGCGCCGAGTCGATGGAGACTTCGCTGCACGAAGTCCCGCTCGGTGCGGTAGGCCTGCTGCACGTCGAGCATCGCCATCGGGGGCGCGACGAAGAGCGAGGCGGCGGGCCGGTCGGTCACGAGAGAGGATTGTCCGCCCGAAAGCCATCCTTCGCGACAATCGTCAGGCGGCCGAAGAAAAGGACGACGGCTAGCTGAGCTCGTCTGCCAGGGCGCGGGCCTCGACGATGTTGTCCTCGATGGAGCAGTAGGTCCATCCACCGTAGCGCCCGATCGAGTGCACCCCGTGGGCCTCGAGCATGACCTTCTTCTCGGCGACGTCCTTCAGCGAGCTCTTGGTGATGTGCACGTACGCGGGGCTCATCACCACGTGGTGATCGGCGACGAGCTGATGCTCCTCCACCAGGCCGACGGAGCGGAGATCGGTGAGCACCCGCTCCTTCGCGGCGGCGATCACGTCGGGGCCGATGCTCGCCGCGCTCGGATAACCGAGCTCGACGTAGAGGCTCATGCGATCGGTGCCGAAGATGTTGTCGTAGAAGCCGACCCGATAGAACGAGACCTCGTGCTGGGGGAAGTACGCCCAGTGCACCCCACTCGGGCCCTTGCGGTCGAAGCCCAGGTTGAAGACCAGCACCTGGTTGTAGCTGTAGGCCGAGGCATCGAAGGGCAGGGCGCTCATGCGCAAGAGCTCGACGAAAGGCGCGGAGCTCACCAAGTGCTCGAACCGGATGTGCCGCTTGCTGGTGGTGGCGATGCGCCGCCCGAGATCGACCGAGACCAATCGCTCGGACAGCGCGATGGCGTCACTCGGTACCCCTTGGGCTAGGGCGTTGACGTACTGGATGGCGCCGCCCTCGGGGTAGGTGAACGTCGCGTTGTAGGAGGCGTTGTCGGGCTTCACGAAGTTGCGGACGATGTCCTCGAGCGACGCGTGGGGAAAGAAGCGCCCCATCGCGTCCACATCCAGCGCCGAGAGCTTCGTGGCGTAGAGCTTCTCGTTGTAGGGGACCAAGAAGCGCTCGGCGATTCCTTTGCCGAGCTTGGCGTAGAGCATCTCCTCGAAGGTCTGCGGGACCACCGACGGGTCGCGCACCACCAGATCGTGCAGACACGCGTAGAAGTCATCTTTCGGGAGCTGGTGGATGTTCTTCTGGAAGGGGAAGTCGATCCACGGTCCGTCGAAGGGACCCTGCGCGCCGAAGCCGCTCGCGCCCGGCCAGTAGATCCGGCTGTCCTTGTGGACCTTGAGCACCCGCTGGCCCTGCATCTTCTCGATGAGCTCGCGCTCGATCTCCGGATGCCGGAAGTGAAAGAAGTGCCCCGAATAGTCCCAGGTGAAGCCGTCCTTCTGGACGGTCTTGCAGTACCCGCCGATCTCGCCGTCGGCCTCGAGGACGAGCACGTCCTTGCCCACCCCATCGGCGAACGCGAGCCCGCTCACCCCTGCGCCGATGACCAAGTAGCGAACGTCGTCCATGCGGGCGCGAGGATAGCGCGCCGGGCCGTGGGTTGGATCCCGCGGGTGCGGTCGCTCGCCGGACTGCTACCCTCCCGCGGCCGTGAGTTCACCTTCTGCTTCCGCTAGCGCGCCCGACGTCACCATCGTCATCCCGATCTACAACGAGGAGCCGATCCTCCAGTCGGCGGTGATCGAGCTCATCGATCGCCTCGATGAGCTCGACTTCACCTACGAGCTCCTGCTCGCGGAGAACGGCTCGCGGGATCGCACCGTCGAGATCGCGACCAAGCTCGCGGAGCGTTTTCCCCAGGTGCGGACCTTCTCGTTCGGGCAGCCCAACTACGGCGGCGCTTTGCGTCGGGGGATGCTCGAGGCGCGCGGCGAGTACGTGCTGTGTGATGAGATCGACCTCTGCGACACCGACTTCCACTCGCGGGCGCTCGCGATCCTCCGCAAAGGCGACGCGGACCTGGTGGTCGGCAGCAAGGCGATGAAGGGCGCGAGCGACGAGCGGCCTCTCGTGCGGCGCCTGGGGACCCGGGTGATCAACGGCATGTTCCGGGTGACGCTGGGCTTCACCGGCACCGACACCCACGGCCTCAAGGCGTTTCGCCGCGCGCCGCTCATGCCCATCGTCGAGATGTGCATCGCGGACAAGGACATCTTCGCCAGCGAGTTCGTGATCCGAGCGATGCGAGAGAAGCTCGCGGTCACCGAGATCCCGGTGCGGGTGCTGGAGAAGCGGGTGCCCACCATCGGCCTGTTTCGGCGGGTCCCCAACGTGATGAAGAACCTGGGCAAGTTGGTCTGGGCCATCCGCGTCCAGAGCTGATGCACCGGACGCAATGAGGCTGGCCGCGCTCAGCGTCGACATCGACGAGGTCAATTGCTACGCGGCTATCCACGGTCTTCAGGCGCCCGCGGGGAGCCAGCACGCCATCTACGACCACGCGCTGCCGCGTCTGCGCCGGCTGTTCGCGCATGAGGGGGTGCCGGCGACGTTCTTCGCGATCGGTAGTGATCTCGATCGCTCTGCGAACGCAGACGCACTCCGAGTCCTACACGGCGAGGGACACGAGATAGCGAGCCACAGCCAGCGCCACCTCTACGATCTGACCCGACGTGATGGGGCGACGATCGAGCGTGAGATTGCCGAGGCCGAGGACGCGATCGAGCGCGCGGTCGGTCAGAAGCCCGTGGGCTTTCGCGCGCCCGGCTACACCATCACCGACGCGGTGATCGAGGTGCTCGAGCGCCGCGGCTATGCCTACGACTCGAGCGTCTTTCCCTGCCCCGCCTACTACGGCATCAAGGCCTCGGCGATCGCCGCCATCGCGCTGCGCGGACGCAAGAGCCGGAGCGTGCTCGACGACCCTCGCGTCCTCACCGCGCCCGCCAACCCCTACCGGGTGGGCCGTCCGTACACCCGAAGGGGCGTGGGGTTGCTCGAGCTGCCGATCGGCGTGACCCGTGGCGCGCGCCTGCCTTACATCGGGACGTCGGTGACGCTCGGTGGGCCGAGGCTCGCGCGCGTCCTGAGCCACGCGATGGTGGGGCGCCCGCTGGTGAACCTCGAGCTGCACGGAATCGACCTGTCCGACGTGGAGGACGACGGCCTGCGGTGGCTCGCGCCGCATCAGCCCGATTTGCGGCGCAGCGCCGCCGAAAAAGAAGCGGCGCTACGGGCGGCGATAGCCGTACTCCGCAGCGCCGGCTACGCGTTCGTTACACTGGCAGAAGCCGCGCGCGCCCTCCGCTGATATCCTCCCGCGCATGAAGCAAGTGGCTGACGAGGTAGCGCGATGGTTGGGGATCTTCACCACCGGGACGTTGATGGGTGAGGGCGACGAGCGGAGCCTCGAGCGGGCCGCCGAGGTGCTCGGTGAGGCGAGGCTCGGTGAGCTTCGCGAGTGGTTCGAGCAGACGCCGGCCGATCAGGTGCGCGACGCCAAGTGTGCGGTGATCGAGGTGGCCATCGCCGTCGCGCACGCGGACGCGGAGATCGCGGACTCCGAACGTGAGCTCGTCGGGCGCCTGGTGCAGCTGGCCGAACTCGACGAGGAGAGCGCGAAGGCGCTGAACGCCTCACTCGAGACCCGACCCTCGCTCGAGGCGGTGACCCCCCGTATCAACCATCCGTCGCTGCGGGAGCTGGCGCTGGTGATCGCATGGCAGGTGGCCAGCGCCGATTCGTCGATCGACGAGGCCGAGCGAGGCATCTATGGCGTGCTCAGCAAGCGCCTGAGCGTCGAGCCCGAGCGCGCCAAGGCGTTGAGGGCCCTCTTCGAAGGCTGAGCTTCGAAGGCTGAGCTTCGAAGGCTGAGCTTCGAAGGCTGATCGTCAGAGGGCCACGAGCTCGGCCAGCGCCGCCTCGATCGGGGCGACGTCGGTCTGGCTGGCGACCCGCACCTCTATGCTGCCGAGCACCGAGCCATCGGCAGCATAGAGGGCGAACTCGACGACGCGGTCCCGCAGCATGCGGTGGCCTACGACCTCACCGTCGCGGCGCATCGCGACGCATCCGCCGCGGGCCCAGTGCACGTGGATGGAAAGGACGTGCGTCGCCGTCGTCCCGTGCAGCATCGAGGTGACGCATCCCGCGTCGCTGGGATCGCATGCGCTCTCGACGTTGGGTGCACCTGGCAGCGCGCTGTGGGCCACCCGAAGCGCCTCACGCTCGAGATCACGTAGGTCGGTCGCGGTCGCGCTCCACACCGCGACTGTGCGCGGCGCCGGTGCCTGCGCGGTCGCGAGGCGTGGTGCGAGCAGCAGTCCCATCGAGAAGAGCAGCCCGATAGAGAAGAGCAGCGAGCGGAGCATGGCCGCTCCGACCGACGAGGCCACCGCGGCCTTGGTCCCCAACGCAAGACGCCGCCCTACCGAGGTAGGACGGCGCTTGCGAGGACCGGTGTCCGAGAGGATCACACGTCGTAGTACATCATGAACTCCAGCGGCGTGGGGCGAAGGCGGACCGGGTCGACCTCCTTGTTCCGCTTGTAGCTAACCCACTCTTCGATGAGGTCCTTGGTGAACACGTCACCCTTGAGGAGGAACTCGTGATCCTTCTCGAGCGCGTCGAGCGCGTCCGAGAGCGAGCCCGGCACATGGGGGACGTTCTTGAGCTCTTCGGGCGAGAGCGAGTAGATGTCCTTGTCGAGGGGATCGCCGGGATCGAGCTTGCGCTGGATACCATCGAGGCCCGCCATCGCCATCGCCGCGAAGGCCAAGTACGGGTTGGCCGACGGATCGGGGAAGCGGACCTCGATGCGCTTGGCCTTGGGCGAGGCCGAGTACATCGGGATGCGGATCGACGCCGAGCGGTTGCGCGAGCTGTACGCCAGGTTGACCGGCGCCTCGTAGCCCGGGACGAGTCGGCGGTAGCTGTTCACCGTGGGATTGGTGAGTGCACAGAGCGCCGGTGCGTGATGGAGGATACCGCCGAGATAATGCAGGGCCATCTCGCTCATGCCCGCGTAGCGGTCACCCGCGAAGAGGGGCTTGCCGTCCTTCCAGATGGACTGGTGACAATGCATGCCCGAGCCGTTGTCGCCGTACAGCGGCTTCGGCATGAAGGTCGCCGACTTGCCCGCCTCGCGCGCCGACTGCTTCACCACGTACTTGAACCAGAGGAGTTGGTCAGCCATCAGCGTGAGCGACTGAAAGCGCACGTCGATCTCGCACTGACCGGCCGTCGCCACCTCGTGGTGGTGGACCTCGACCTCGAGGCCGACGCTCATGAGCTTCTGGGTGGTTGCGCTGCGCCAGTCCTGCAGCTGATCCGTCGGCGGGACCGGGAAGTAGCCGCCCTTGAAGCCTATCTTGTGGCCCAAGTTCGGACCCTCGTGGCGGCCCGAGTTCCAGATGGCTTCGGACGAGTCGAGCTCGAAGAACGCGCCGTTGTTCTGGACGTCGAACTTCACGTCGTCGAACACGAAGAACTCGGCTTCGGGACCGAAGTAGAGCGTGTCGCCGATGCCGGTCTGCTTGAGATACGCCTCGGCCTTCTGGGCGATGTAGCGCGGGTTACGGGAGTAGGGCTCGCGGGTGATGGGATCGACGATGTCGCAGATCAGCACGAGCGTGGGATGCGCCGTGAAGGGATCGAGCTGGGCCGACTTGGGATCGGGCAGGAGCAGCATGTCCGAGGCATTGATGGGCTGAAAGCCGCGGATCGAGCTGCCGTCGAAGCCGAAGCCAGCCTCGAACGCGTCTTCGTCCAAGCGGTGAATGGGCACGCTGGTGTGCTGCCACGTTCCGGGCATGTCGCAGAAGCGCAGATCCACGATCTGAACGTTGTTGGCCTTGGCCATCTCGAGCACCTTCTTCACGTCACTCATTCAGCTCTCTCCTTGTGTCGTCGATCCCAGAACGCGCCCGCAACCTCGACGGAGGTGCGGCGCAGAATGTGTCGTCAGATGGCGTCTTCGCCGCGCTCGCCGGTGCGGATGCGGATGGCCTCTTCGACCGGAAGCACGAAGATCTTTCCGTCGCCGATGCGGCCGGTCTTCGCGGCGCGCTCGATGGCCTCGAGCACGGCGACCACGAGCGCGTCGGGCACCACCACCTCGATGCGAACCTTCGGGACGAAGTCGACGACGTACGCCGAGCCCCGGTAGACCTCGCGCTTGCCGCCGGTGCGGCCGAAGCCCTTCACCTCGGTGACGGTCATGCCCTTGATGCCCACCTCGGCGAGGGCGTCCTTGACCTCGTCGAGCTTGAACGGCTTGATGATCGCTTCGACCTTCTTCATGGCGCCCTCGGCAGGCACCGCTCGTCGCGGCGCTCAGTGCGGCCGGACTATCGGGGCCGTGTTTCGCCTTCGTTTCCGAGGGGCAACAACCCAACACCACGGCGGGGGCGCGAGAGTGAAGTCACGAGATTTGGCGGGGCGACGGCCGGCGCCCGAGCGAACAAAGCTGGAGAGATGCCCAAGGCTGGCTGCGTACACTGCATCCGAACACGCCATGGACGCCCGATTCGTGCTCGAGTTCGCCTGCCAGGAAGAATGGGAAGGGATGCGGGAGCTGGCCCCGGGCGAGCGACGCTGCGAACGCTGCTCCGAGACGGTGGTCGATCTCTCTCGCATGTCCAAGAAGAAGGCCCTGGAGGTGGTGGGCCAGAAGGAGCCGCCGTGCGTGAGCTATCTGGTGATGGGCGATGAACCGCTCTTTCGTCGAGAGACGCTGGGTGCGGTCCGCGGTGGATTGATGGCGGCAGCAGCAGGTCTGCTCGCCGCGTGCAGCACCCCTGAGCCAGCCTGCGATCTGGCCCCCGAGTCGGCCGTGCTCGCGGACGAGCCGCTGCTCGAGCCGACCGTCTCCGCCGGTCCGCTCAGCCCTTCAGTGGGCGCGCCGACGACGCCCATCCCCGCGCTGAGCCCGACCCAGCACGGCGGCCCGTTGGACACTGCGATCGGGGGCGACCCGAACGACGTGGACGGCGACACCAGCCGGCCGACCACCCCTGCTTTCCACGGTCATACGCCGCCGACGAACAACTCGATCCACCGGTTGCGTGGGCGCGTGACCCTCGATGTGGAACCCGAGACCCGGGCGCTGCCGAGGCCCTCCCCTCCGCCTTCCGGCACGCTCTCTCCATCCGCGCCTGGCGTCCCACCCGTCCCCTCCAACATGATGGGGAGCTCATGAACAAGCCCTTCGAGCTCTCGTTTCAGTGCGAGGTCCCCTGGGAATCCATGGAGGAGACTGGGCCGGGCCTCCGCAACTGTGGCGAGTGCCACCGCGAGGTCCTCGATCTCTCGGCCCACACCCGCAAGAAGGCGGACGAGATCCTGCGGCGGTCCCCCGACCTGTGTGTGAACTTCCGGGTGGGGCTCGACGGGGGACCTATCTACCAGCGGCCTCCCACCAAGCGCACCCTCGCCGTGCTCGCCTCGGGCCTCTTGGCCGCGTGCAGCGTCGATGAGCCGGCCGTCGAACTCTCCGCGGAGCCCATCACGGTCGAAGCGACCGAACCCTGCCTCCTCGATGGCAGCGATGAGGACACGTTCGGTGGTCCCATCGCCGACCGCGTGGACGTCGATGCCCCCGCCACCGAGCCCGTCGCGACCCAGCTCATCGGCGCCCCGGCGGTCGAGGAGACCACGGCGCACCCAGGCGATCGCAACGACACCCGGCACCACGGCCGCGGTCACACTGGACCGGCCACTGGACCCGTTCGTCCGCCGCGTCGCGGTGGCGTCCCGATACGTTACCGCTGAAGTTGGGAAGAACCTGAGCCCCCTTCAGGCGTCTAGAGCAAACCATGCCCATCACCCCCGACTCTCCCTGCCACGAGCGCTGGTCCGCGTTGTCTCCCGACGGAGACGGTCGGTACTGCCAGAAGTGCGACAAGACCGTTGTCGACCTGACCCAGCTGACGCGGCGCCAGGCGGAGAAGCTGGTGGTGAAGGCGGGCGGATCGATGTGCGGGCGGATGCGGGTCGATCCCAGCGGGGCGCCTGCCTTCCGTCGGGAGACCGCGCGGGTCCCAGGATTCTTGAGCGTCGCGGCCGCCAGTCTGCTCGCGGCGTGTGGAAGCAACACCGAGGACAGCGCCTCGAGCTCCACGACGAACACGGCAGCCAGCGTCGAGTCGTCGGCGGGCGGCGACCATCTGCTGGGCGACGGCGCTCCCACGAGCGGATCGATCGTCATGCTGCCGCTCGCCGATGACCGCGATCTCGCCGACCGTACTGGGGACGCGTCGGTGACCATCGCCGCGTTCACCGTAGACGGCGAAGACGCCACGGCCGTCGTGCCCACCGACGATCAGCTCCTCCTCACCGAGGCCAAGGACGAGTCGCGTCGTCCGACCACCACCCCGACGGCCACGCCGCGCCGTCGCCGCGCCACGCCGCACGTCGATGGTCATCCCCCGGCGACTCCGCCCGCGACCGGGACCACGGGGCGCCGCAACAACGGGGGCTCTGTGGTCGTCGCGCCCCTGACGGCATCGCTCCCCGCCATCAACAACCCCCCGGACACCATGGTCTACATGGGGGGTATCTCGTACACGCCTTGAGCTGCGTCTGAGGGTGCTACCCTCGCCGGCCCATGTCCTACACCGTTCTCGCGCGGAAGTACCGGCCGCAGACCTTCGCTGACCTCGCTGGCCAAGAGCACGTCACCCGCACCCTGGGCAACGCCCTCAGCTCGGGTCGCGTGGCGCACGCGTTCTTGTTCACCGGCGTACGCGGGGTCGGCAAGACCACCACGGCCCGCATCCTCGCCAAGGCGCTGAACTGCGAGAAGGGCCCGACCATCGAGCCCTGCGGGGTGTGTTCGCAGTGCAAGGAGATCACGGCGGGCGTCGATCTGGACGTGCAGGAGATGGACGGCGCCTCGAACAACTCGGTCGAGGACGTCCGACGGCTTCAAGAGACCATCCCGTTCCGGCCCGCGCGTGATCGCAACAAGATCGTGATCGTGGATGAGGTCCACATGTTCTCCACGGGCGCGTTCAACGCGTTCCTCAAGACGCTGGAGGAGCCGCCGCCTCACGTGAAGTTCATCTTCGCGACCACCGAGGCCCACAAGGTCCCGATCACCATCCGCTCGCGGTGCCAGCGCTACGACTTCCGTTTGATTCCCCAGACCATCGTGGCCAAGCGGGTTCGCGAGATCTTGGTGGCAGAGAACCTCGAGGCGGACGAGGCCGCGATCTCGATCGTCTCACGCGAGGCGCAAGGATCGATGCGCGACGCGCTGACGTTGCTCGATCAGATCGTCGCGTTCTCGGCCGGCAAGCTGGTGGGGAGCGAGGTCGCGATCGGCCTCGGGATCGCCGACCGCGAGGTGCTCCTCTCGGCGTCGAGCGCGATGCTGAACGGGGAGGGCGCGGCGGTGCTCGACGCGATTGCCATGGTCGCTGAGAAGGGGCTCGATCTCTTGCACTTCGGGCGCGCGCTCACCGAGCTGATGCGGGATCTGGTAGTGCTCCGCACCTGCGGTCCCGAGACCGAGCTCGTCGCGATGGTGGACGAGGAGCGACAGCGGGCCGTCGCCTTGGCCCAGAGCATCGAGCCGCTCGAGCTCCAGCGCGCGTTCCACGCCGCGTCATTGCTGGTCGACGAGATCGCCAAGTCACAGCAGCCGCGCATCGCGCTCGAGATGGGCCTCATCCGCGTGGCGACCCGACCGGCGCTCCGTGATCTGACCGAGGTGCTCGCGCGCATCGACGGCATCGGAGGTGGATCGGGCGGCGGCGCAGGCGCTGGTTCGTCGGGCGGCGGCGGCGGT
>Ga0105047_10000560_pt1 | contig 63488 bp, 61 predicted proteins | sample MAT04_FD_78384 | JGI IMG/M metagenome (GOLD analysis project Ga0105047, IMG submission 78384) | Freshwater microbial communities from Lake Fryxell liftoff mats and glacier meltwater in Antarctica - MAT-04 (megahit assembly) | ecosystem: Environmental > Aquatic > Freshwater > Ice > Liftoff... | reverse complement strand
TGAATTCGTGCTTCATTTTCAGCCCAAGGTGAACATGCGCACTGGCGCAGTCATTGGCGCCGAGGCGCTGATCCGCTGGCAACATCCACAGCGTAGTCTGCTCTCGCCAGCGGCGTTTCTGCCGGTGATCGAGGACCATGTCATGTCGATCGAACTGGGCGAATGGGTGATCGACAGCGCCCTGAAACATCGGGCGAGTTGGCATCACGCCGGACTCGATATCCCGGTCAGCGTGAATATCAGTGCGCGTCAGTTGCAGCAGTCTGATTTCGTGCTCCGCCTGCGGGCGATTCTGGCGCGGCATCACGAGCTCCGTCCGGGCGACCTGGTACTGGAGGTGCTGGAAACCAGCGCGCTGGAAGATCTGGTGCACGTTTCTCAGGTCATCCTCGCTTGCCAGGAGATCGGCGTCAGTTTCGCGCTCGACGATTTCGGCACCGGTTATTCCTCGCTGACTTACCTGAAGCGCTTGCCGGTGGCGGAGCTGAAGATCGACCAGAGTTTTGTCCGCGACATGCTCGATGATCCGGATGACCTGGCCATACTGGAAGGCGTGATCGGATTGGCTGGCGCTTTCCGCCGGAAAATTATTGCTGAAGGAGTGGAGACCATCGAACACGGCGAAATGCTGCTGCAACTGGGCTGCGAGTTGGCGCAAGGCTACGGTATCGCCCACCCGATGCCGTCGCATGAGTTAGCCGCTTGGGCAGCATCCTGGCGGCCGGAAGCGTGCTGGATGAATCAGTCCTCGGTGAACCGCGCCGACTTGCCCCTGCTGTTTGCCATCGTAGAACACCGCGCATGGATCGCCGCCATCGAACAGCATCTAAAGGGCGAAACCCAAGCTCAGTTGCTGCTGGATCAGCATCACTGCCGCTTTGGCCAATGGTTGCATAGGGAGGGATTGTCGCGATATGACTCACTGCCTGCTTGCCAGAAGATCGAGCCATTGCACCAGGATGTGCATGTGCTTGCAAACGAATTGCTGCAACTGGCCCAAACCACCCCGCAGCAGGCACTGGCAAGGCTGAGTGAATTGCATGAACTGCGCGACACCTTGATCTTTCACTTGAAGTCGCTGCTGCAATGAATTGGTGATCAAGCTGACCATAATTCTCAACGGAATTGGAAACCACGAATCAAAATACGTACATCGTGTTTTGTTATAACGATTTTCCTGAAACTGACCGGCGAGTTTTTCTTGATGGGAATATCAGATGAAGCACTGTTTTTTTGCTGTCGGCTTTGCCATGTTGATGGTTTTCCAGGCGCTGGCATCCAATCAGCCCAGTCGACTGGACAGTGTTCTGACGCGTGGCGAAGTCAGGGTCTGCATCTGGCCCGATTACTACGGCATTTCCTACCGCAACCCGAAAACCCAGCAATTGCACGGCATCGACATCGACATAGCGCAGTTGCTGGCGCGTGATCTCGGCGTTCGACTGCATTTTGTAGACAGCTCATTCGCCAGGTTAATCGATGACGTCACCCAGAATCGCTGCGACATCGCCATGTTTGCCATCGGCATCACACCGCTGCGTGGCGAGAAACTCCGTTTTACCCGGCCGCATCTGGTCAGCGATATTTACGCGATTACTACCAAAAGCAACCGTCGCATCAAACATTGGGACGACATCGACAAGCCTGGCATCGTGGTTGCGGTAGCCAAAGGCACCTTGCATGAGCCGGTGATGCGCGAAAAGCTGAAACAGGCAACATTGCTGGTGACCGCCACCACCCAAGGCCGCGAGCAGGAGGTGGAGTCGGGCCGCGCCGATGTCTTCATGACAGATTTTCCATTCAGCCGCCGCATGTTGGAAACCACCGATTGGGCGCGTCTGGTTGTGCCGTCGACGACCTATCACCTGACCTCATACGCCTACGCCATGCAGAAAGACGACGATCTCTGGCATCATCGCATAGAGCGTTTCATGCAAAAAGCCAAACAAAACGGCCAGCTAATGGCGGCAATCAAACGCCACAAACTTGATCCCATTGCAACGCGTGATTGAGGCGGCGAGGGTGGGTGAATCCTGAATTCGGCAGTTGGGCCGCGTCGTAGGAGCGTCCGCTTGCGGCGCAATCGTCGTGGGATCGGCCCGCAAGCGGCGCCTCCTACTAAATTAAAGGGGCCAGGGTCGAATTAAATGCCTAACTTTTCATTCAACACGGACTGGCGCGATAAAGCCGCACCAGCCGGTTAATTCCGACGCTACGCGGCCCCATTGTTTTCCGCGCGGTGACGTGGTTACGCGCTTCGGGCGATCAATAGCGTGTCATTCTCGACTGAATACACCAAACGATGACAGCCATCGATGCGACGTGACCAAAATCCAGAAAGTTGATGCTTGAGCGGTTCAGGTTTGCCGATGCCACAAAACGGGTCGCGTTGAATATCTCGGATGAGTTGGTTGATCCGTTTGAGGATGGCTCGATCGGTGTTTTGCCAATAGATGTAGTCTTCCCATCCCTTCGTGGAAAATTTAATCATCCAATGCAAGTTCCCTGATTTCACCCCCCCCATTGCGCAATTCTTCAATCGATTCGATCAGGCGCTTTGCGCCTTTCGGGTTGCGCAGCAGGTAAGCGGTCTCTTCCAGCGCATGGTAATCATCCAAAGACAAGACTACGACTGGCTTGCCCCGTTGGCTTGTCACCACGACAGGAGCGCGATCATCATTGACTCGACGCATAACGTCGGCAAAGTGCTGGCGGGTATAGCTGTAAGTCAGGGCATCCATGTTTGATCCTGATCCTTTGAGTTGTACAAATCATAGAACAAGGTGGGTGCGGAGGCAAAGCCGGCGTAGTGCGCCCGGTCAGATACCCAGTTGTCGTTTGGCAATGGCGATGGCGATGCGGTTGATCGGGTTACGGTTGCCGCCCGGCCGCCAGGTGTGCGCAAGTTTGTTGCGGTAGCCGTCGAACTGGATGCCGTGCGGAGCAGCCCAGACTTTTCCGCGCCCAAGTAGTATTTTCATGGCTTCGCTGGCGGCGACGCCGGCGCAAAGTTGGCAGGCCATGATGGTCGATGGGCCTTTGCGGGCTTTCAGGTCAACCCGACTCGGGTCGGCCAAGTAGTGGCGATGAAGCAGCGCGGGGGCGAGACCGACCAGGAAGCGGATAGCTTTATCCAGTTCCGGACGGTCGCCCCACTGAAAATAATCTTCAAAACTCATCTGGCCAGGGAGGAAGTTCAACAGGCCGGCGCTGATGCCGAGTGGCGCCACGGTGGTGGCGGGGATGCCATGTTCATGGCACCAGGCAAACACCATCTGGCGGGCGGAGATGGCGAAGAAATCCAGACCATCGACATAGAGATCGACATCCCGAAAAAAGTCTCCCACGTTTTCCGGTTGCACCCCGTTCTTGAAAATCCGGATGTCGCATTCCGGATTGATCTGCAAGGCCTGTTCGGCGAGCACTTCAGCCTTGTGACGGCCGATGCTGGCCAGCGAGGCGCCTGCCTGTCGGTTGAAGTTGGCGAGTTCGAAAGTGTCCAGATCGGCAATGTTAAATTTTCCGACACCCAGTCTGGCCAGGGTCAGCAAATGAAAGCCGCCGACGCCGCCCATGCCGGCAATGGCGATACGTTTGTGGCGAAGTTGCGCCTGCTCTTGCTCGGTAACCCAACCGATATTGCGTGAGAACGCGGTGCTGTAATCGAATATGCCCATTGTGCGTCTAGGCCCAGGCGCCTTGGTTGGTTATGAGCGCCCACACGGATGGGCAAACACGTTGAATATTGGGTAGCGATTCTTTCAACGTACCCAGACAGGGTGTGCGGTTACCGTGATAATCCACGTCCGGCCCTATTCTGTTGAACGTGACACCAAACCGTCCCAGAAGCCGCAGCAACGCTGGCTCCATCACAGCGTAACAGTGCGTAATGTGGTGAGCATGGGCCATTTGCATCACAGCGGTAAACAGGCCAAGCGAGATATGCGGCAAGACACGGCGTTCGTGTTCTTCAAAGTACATATCAACATTTTCAGCCACACCCGCCAAGGTACCTGACTCGCCGATACGTTTCTTGAAGACTTTGGAGACGGCAAAACGAGAAATTTCCCCCAGATTGGCGCGTATATCTGGATGGGTTACTGGGTGATCAAGCTGGCAATGCAACTCGATAGGGAAGAGCGCGCTGACATTCTGCGGTGCAGGCAAGATGAGGCGTGCAGTGGCGGCATAAACACCTGTGCGCCTGTGCCGCACCAAATAATGGTCTGATCTGGCATCAAACGCATCCTCTTCCCAGCACACTCGCCCATTTCCCGCTACGTCAACACAAATGCAGTCAGCCTCGGATTCAAAGCCAGTTTCAAGCACATAAACTTGATGCCTAAGCAGGTAAACCTGCTTGCGCAAGTCTTCGGTGTCGGCATGGATAAGCTCGAAAAACTCGTTGAAAGCCGCAATCATATCTGACTCCACCTCTGCTCCTTGTGATGAACCGCCGTCACACCTGTGATTCGGTCAAACGCTGAAGGATTTTGCCTTCTTCTTCGTGTGAGAGGAAATAGGGGTAAAGCGTGCGCTCTTGTTTGGGCATTTCAGGGTGACCACCAAAGACTTCAATCATGCAGCACCCCTAGTTCATATTCGCACGCAGCAAGACTGTCGGCGCAACGTTGGCAGGTCAATGATGGTAGATGGGCCTTTGCGGGCTTTCAGACTAATGCGGCTGGGACCAGTCAGGTAATGACGATGCAGTAGGGCGGGCGCCAGGCCTACCAGGAAACGTAACGCTAAATCTAGTTCCGGGCGGTCGCCCAATTGAAAATAGCCTTCAAAACTCATCTGGCCGGGGCGGAAGTGAAAGCCGCAGATGCCGTCCATGCTGGCAATGGCGACACGTTTGTTGCGCAATGCGGCTTGTTCCTGTTCGGTCACCCAGCCGATATTGCGGGAAAAGGCATCCTGGTAATTGAATACCACAGCATTCAGCCTCGGGCGATGCGGGCCAGAATGGCCTGCTCTTCATTGGGTGTCATGAAATAGGGATAGAGCGAACGTTCCTGGCGTGAGACTTCAGGGTGGCCGCCGAATTTTTTGATCATTTCTGTTGCATATCCTGCTGCATCTAGCCTTAGCAGAATGGCCGGGGCACCGACACGAGGACAGATCCGCTCGTCGCCCAAAGTTTCAAAGCCCAACATACGTTGGTAGAAGGGGGTATGTGACGGATTAACTTCGATCACGATATCTGTGTAATCCCAAATTTTGATTGCATACATATAGGCAGCATGAAAAAGACCTGCAATCATTCGTTTGGAAGCCCCTTTGTGATCAATCGCCAGTTTGGTGAATTCGCAGACCCGTAAGCCTTGCTGTCTGAGTCCATCAATCTCGTTCTTGTATAGTTCGTCAACCAGCAGGCCCGCGCCGGTATCAAAGCCGATGGTGATGGTGCCGATCACTTCATCGCCTTTGTAGGTAGCCAACGTGATGCGCTCGGGGCACACCTGTTGACCTGATGGCCCGGAAGCCTGGTAGCCCTTGTCGCGGTAACGTTTCTCGACCAGAAACCGCGCTTCGCGTGTGCGGCTGTCGTCATGGGCGAGACGAATTTTGAACGTGTCCTTCTTGATCACAACACCAAGTGCCTCTTCTGCGGTGAGGTTGGTGTTTGAAATGCTGAAGTTTTGCAGGCGCGGCGGTGGTTCGACAACAGCGAGCGTTTTGGCCCACGTGCGACTACTGCGGCGCAGCTTTTCCATGATGTCCACTATTACACCCTACGTCCTTGGGCCCTTTGGGCTCATATAATGAAGCATATATTTAACGCTCTTGTATGGACTGTTTTGCATCGCCCAATGGTAAGAGTTTAAGGCATAGGCCATTACAATCCGTTCCCATGAAGATCGAAATAATCACCACGGAGGATCGTAGCCGCTATCTGGTTAATCATTCCGCTGAAATCGTGCGAATTTTGCGCGAGCTGATGGAGGATAAAAATATCGTTGCCCTGTATGGGGAAAACGAGAAGCAATTTCTGCTCTCGACACTGGTGGCGATTGAACCTGAAAAGGGCTATCTGTTGTTCGAGCAGGGCGTCGACCAGGCGATGAATGCGTTGTTGCTGAGCAGTAAGGAATGCACGTTCGCTTCTACCCACGACCAGATTCATATCCAGTTTTCCAGCACCAAGATCGACTCGGAAACGCTCGGCAAAGAGGCGCTGTTCCGTGTGCCGATGCCGCGTGAAATTCTCCGCCTGCAGCGGCGTGAGTATTACCGTTTGGTCACCTCAGTGATCAATCCGGTGAAATGCCTGATCAATACCAGTGCGGGTTTGATGGAGTCGGTGGTGGTGGATATCAGCATCGGCGGCGTTGGTGTGTTGTCTTACCCCGAGGTGGGCAGGCTCAAGGCCGGCGAGGTTTACCACGGTTGCCGCATCACCTTGCCTGGCGTGGGCGAGTTTGCGGTCGGGCTCAGTGTCTGTACGACGTTTGAAATTACCCTGAAGAATGGTCGCTTGACGCATCGCGCCGGATGCCGGTTCATCGACCTGCCGCCGAGCGTGGAAACCGCGATCCAGCGCTACATCATTCAGGTGGATCGAGAGCGGCGGGCGCATTATTCCTGATGCGGCCTTTCCTCGGACAACGAGAAAATACTGGCAGGAGTTTGCTGGCAGGCGTTGATTTCATCGGTAGGCGTCACCCCGGCGAAGGCCGGGGTCCAGCTCTGTGAGCGTATCAACTGAATACCGGCCTTCGCCTTTATGACGTGTTGGTCGGATCAGAAGACGGATTACTTCTCTGCCAGCCAGCGCGCGGCGTCGATCGCAAAGTAGGTCAGCACCGCATCGGCGCCGGCTCGCTTGAAGCCCAACAGACTTTCCAGTACGCAGGCCCTTTCGTTCAGCCAGCCATTTTGCGCGGCGGCTTTGAGCATGGCGTATTCGCCGCTGACTTGATAAACAAATGTTGGCGCTTTATAGGTTTCCTTCACCCGCCGCACGATGTCCAGATACGGCATGCCGGGTTTGATCATTACCATGTCGGCACCTTCCTGCAGATCAAGGCCGACTTCCCATAGCGCTTCATCGCTGTTCGCCGGGTCCATCTGGTAGGTGTATTTGTCGCCCTGGCCGAGGTTGGCGGCGGAACCCACCGCGTCGCGGAACGGGCCGTAGAAGCTGGAGGCGTATTTGGCGGAATAGGCGAGGATGCGGGTATGGATGAAGCCGGCGGCGTCGAGCGCGTCGCGCACTGCGTGAATGCGGCCATCCATCATGTCGGACGGGGCGACGATGTCGGCTCCAGCCAGGGCGTGGCACTCGGCCTGGCGGGTCAGTACGGCGATGGTTTCGTCGTTGAGCACGTAACCGCGCGGGTCGTTGGGGTCGATCAGGCCATCTTGGCCATGACTGGTGTAGGGGTCGAGCGCGATGTCGGTAATCACGCCGAGTTCAGGGAAACGTTGCTTCAACGCCGTCACCACGCGCGGTACCAGGCCATTCGGGTTGTAGGCTTCCGCCGCGTCGAGGCTTTTCAACGCGGTATCGACCACCGGAAACAGCGCCATGGCCGGGATGCCGAGCTTCAAACAGTCTTCCGCGACGCCCAACAATTTGTCCAGGCTCATGCGTTGCACGCCAGGCATGGAGGCGATGTCCTCGACCCGGTTTTCGCCATCCAGCACAAATACCGGCAGGATCAGATCGGCCGCTGTCAGGGCGTTTTCCCGCATCAGCCGGCGCGAGAAAACATCACGCCGCATGCGGCGCATACGTTTTTGGGGAAAGCTCGACAAATCGAACATGTTGCATCTCTCCTGAAACGAAAATACCAGTCTGTCGAAAGTGGTGCGGGGGAACATTTGCTGGCGTCAATGGCTCCATGCTTTTGACGAATCACTTCGTCTCCCGCTTCCCTCCCTGAGCGGGGCCTTGATGCAATTTCAAGGCACTTTTACCCGGCCTGAGGTTCCGTAACCTCCACATTGGCCGGGTTTTTTTTGGGTGTGCCCAGCCAGTTTCGAACCACGCCTTCGGCTTGATCGACGCCGATTTTCTTCAGGCTGGAAAATAATTGCACGCTGGCGTTCATGCCCATTTTCTTGAGCTCGCCGCTGACCATCAGCAAGGTCTGCGCGGCGGGGCCGCGCGACAGCTTGTCGGATTTGGACAGCAGCACATGCACCGGCCGGCCGGAAGGGCGAAACCATTCCAGCAGGGAACGATCGAGTTCAGTCAGCGGGTGGCGAATATCCATGATCATGACCAGACCGGCGAGTTGGCTGCGGCCCGATAGATAGCCGCCGATCAATGCCTGCCAGACATGTTTTTGCGCTTTTGGCGCTCGCGCATAGCCATAACCGGGCAGGTCGACCAGAAAACGGCCTTCTTCGACACGGAAGAAGTTCAAGTGCTGCGTGCGACCAGGCATTTTGCTGACGAAAGCCAGCCGCTTGTGGTTGCACAGCGTGTTGATTGCGCTTGATTTGCCCGCGTTGGAACGTCCGGCAAAGGCGACTTCGGCCAGGCTGTCGGAGGGGAGTTCGCGAATTTGCGCGACAGTAATATGGAAGGCGGCGTTGAGCACGGGAGGGCCACCAATTGAAAGGCTGGCACTATAGCAAACAGGCCGCTAAAATGCCGCGATTACATTGCTGTTATTGTGGCTTAAGGAGCTTTAGATGAAATCCCTCGCGCTGTTGACCGGCCTGCTTTCCGCGGCCTTAACCGTGGCTACCCCGGCCTGGGCTAACCCGGCCACGACTTCTGCCGCCAAGGGCGATGCCGCGAAAGCGCAAAAACTTGTCAACGATGTCTGTGGCGCTTGCCATGGCACCGACGGTAACAGCACTTCCCCGGCGTATCCCTCTCTCGCCGGTCAGACGCCGGAATACCTCGCCAAACAACTGCGTGAATTCAAATCTGGCGGACGCAAAAACGCGATCATGGCGCCCAATGCGGCAACGCTGTCGAATGAAGACATGCTGAATCTGGCCGCTTATTACAGTGCACAGCAGCAGAAGCCGCGTCTGGCCAAGGATGCTGCCTTGGTCGCTGAAGGTCAGAAAATCTACAAGGGCGGCAATGCCGGTAGCGGCGTTCCGGCTTGTGCGTCTTGTCACGGCCCGGCCGGTGCAGGCATCCCGGTTCAGTTTCCCCGCCTGGCTGGTCAGCATGCCAAATATGTCGAGTCGCAATTGAAGAACTTCCGCAGCGGCGACCGCGCCAACGACGGTGGCATGATGATGCGAGTCATCGCGCGCAAAATGACCGATCATGAAATGAAAGCCGTCGCCGAATATATCAACGGTCTGCGCTGAGATTCTGTTTGACCTGAAACGGCCCGCTTGATGCGGGCCGTTTCTTTTTGGTTGTTCCTTTGGCTGTATCCCCTTTGGCTGTTCCTTCTCGGCGTCCATGTCCTCCATGCTTTCTGGCTTGAACCCGCAACAGCGTGAAGCCGCCAAATACCTGGACGGCCCGTTGCTGGTCCTGGCGGGCGCCGGCTCCGGCAAAACCCGGGTGATCACGCGCAAGATTGCTTATCTGGCGACGGAATGCGGCATCGATGCGCGCCATATCGCCGCCATCACATTTACCAACAAGGCCGCGCGCGAAATGCGCGAACGGGTGTCGGAACTACTCCCAGGCCGGCAGGGCAAAGGCCTGACGGTTTCCACATTCCACTCGCTGGGCCTGCAAATCCTGCGCCATGAGGCCAAGCGGATTGGCTACAAGCCTCGTTTTTCGGTTCTGGATGCGGCCGATGCCCAACAAATACTGGCCGATATTCTGAAGACGGTGGACAAGGCGACATTGCGCCAGGCGGTCAGCGTTGTATCCAATTGGAAGAATGCGCTGCTGGCGCCGCAAGCCGCGCTGTTGGCGGCCAAGGATGAGGCGGAACGGCAGTGGGCAGTTGCCTATCAGTCTTATCAGGACACCTTGCGTGCCTATCAGGCAATGGACTTCGATGACTTGATTCGGCTGCCGGTCGAACTTTTTCGTGGTCATCCGGAAGCGCTGGAAACCTGGCAAAGCCGACTGCGCTATTTGTTGGTCGATGAATATCAGGACACCAACGGCGCGCAATACGAGTTGATGAAGTTGCTGGCCGGCGTGGCGGGACGCTTTACCGCTGTCGGCGACGACGACCAGGCTATCTACGCCTGGCGGGGCGCCGATGTGGAGAATCTGCGCCGGCTGAGCGAGGACTATCCCAGCCTCAAGATCATTCCGCTAACCCAGAACTACCGCTCCAGCCAACGCATCCTGCGCGCCGCCAACAGCGTCATTCGCAACAACCCGCGTCTGCATGAAAAGAATTTGTGGAGCGAACATGGTCTGGGTGACTACATCGAACTCCTGCAGTGCCGCGATGATCGGCATGAAGCGGAATCTGTCGCGTTGCGTATTTCGGCGCACAAGTTCGAGTGCCGTACCCGCTTTGCCGACTATGCCATTCTGTATCGCGGCAACCATCAGGCGCGCCTGTTCGAGGAAGCCTTGCGCGAGGCCAAGATTCCCTACCAGCTCTCCGGTGGACAATCCTTTTTCGATAAAGCGGAAATCAAGGATCTCACCGCCTACCTGCGCCTGATCGCCAACCCGGACGACGACCCGGCGTTCATCCGCGCGGTGACCACGCCGCGACGCGGGATTGGCGCAGGCACCCTGGAAAAACTCGGCGATCACGCCGGCCAGCGGCATATCAGTCTGTTTGCCGCCAGCTTCGAGACCGCTTTCCAGTCCACGCTACTTGAGCGGCAACTGGAGCCGTTGACCGCATTTTGCGACTTCATCAATCGCATTGCCGACCGCGCCGAAAAGGAAGCCGCCGGCAGCTTGCTGGAAGAGTTGCTGGCCGCGATTCAGTATGAGGAATGGCTGTATGAAACCGAGGACGATCGCGCCGCCAAAGCCAAATGGATGAATGTGCGCGACTTTGTCGATTGGTTAAGCAAAAAGGGCACCGAGGATGGCAAGACGCTGATCGAGTTGACCCAGATCGTTAGCCTGATGAACCTGCTCGAAGGGCGTGATAACGAGGAAGTCGATGCGGTACGCCTGTCAACTTTGCATGCAGCAAAAGGACTCGAGTTTCCGCATGTCTACCTGGTCGGCGTGGAAGAAGAGGTTTTGCCGCATCGGGAATGTCTCGAGGGCGCGCGACTGGAAGAAGAACGCCGCTTGATGTACGTCGGCATCACCCGCGCCCAACGCAGCCTGGTGATCAGCTTCTGCACCCGCCGCAAGCGGGGAGGCGAAATCGTGGCGTGTGAACCATCGCGCTTCCTTGATGAAATCGACACTAACGAGGTGCGGCGAACAGGTGTCGGCGGCGTCGAAAGCGCTGAGGTCAAAGAGGATGGAAGGCGTCGCCTTTCTGCCTTGAAAGCGATGCTGAGCAAATAAAAAACGCGGCATAAAGCCGCGTTCTCACTTGCGCTGGCGGGCAGCTTATTTTGCTGCGGCTTGCTTGGAAGCTTTGTCGGCAGTGGTAATCGCGGTCTTGGCTTGATCAACCATGAAATCAACCGCCAAGCGGGTATCCGCATCGGACAGTTTCAGGTTGCCGCCCTTCGCCGGCCCGCCAAAGCTGCCATTGATCGCCGCGTTGTAGAGGTATTCCTTGCCTTCCTTGATCAGCGGCGTCCAGGCTTTTGCATCGGACAATTTCTGCGCACCGGTAACGCCAGTGTCATGACAGTACGCGCAGTTATCGACATACACAGTCTGGCCGCGTGCCAGTTCGGCCGCCGTCGGCTCCACTTCTTTCTTCAGCACCGCTTCAAAGTTGGCGCCAGCCGCATTGGTCATATAAACAACGCCACGCGCAACTACCAGATCGGAGAGATCAGGGTCGCCGCCACGAGCCGGCATCTTGTTGAAGCCTTTGATTGCGTGGTCGAGCAGAGTCGGGTAGCCCTGCGCATACCGCTTGCTCCAATCCGCCTTCTCTTTGAATTTGGGCGAACCCAATGCGCCAGAGGCATGGCAACCGGCGCAGATTTCGTTGTAAACCTGCTCGCCTGTCAGTTCGATTTTGGGGACATTGGGGTCAACCGCAAGTGATTGGCCGAAGGGCTGAATGCGTTCAAGCACCCCCTTTTCTGCGATCGGAGCCGGGTCAGGTTGCCCCATATTCTTTTGAAAACCAAGAAACAACATGACGATCATAAAGATCGTCAGGCCAGGCGCAAACAAGCCCCCGAGCGTGGCGGCAATAAAATCCTTTGGCGTCGTTTTTGTCATTTGGTGCAGATCGGACATGGCGCAGACCCTAGTCTTGGTTTGGGAACCCGATGATTATAAGGGTTTTCGCAGCCGACTAAACGACCACTATGCTATGCTTCGATCACTTTGGAACTGGCAGACGTTGCACATAAGTCCGCCAAGCCACTGAAATCCAGTGATCACAGTGATCAGATTCCAAGGGAATCTGACTAGCGATCTTCAAGTCGATTCAAGCAAGTCAGTTTCAAACCCTGCGGTCGTAGCTCAGATGGATAGAGTATCGGCCTCCGAAGCCGAGGGTCGTGGGTTCGAGTCCCGCCGACCGCACCAAATCAAGCACTTTGCTTAAGCTAACTTTCATGCCGAGATGCGCCCGGCATGAAGGCTAGTGGAAATCCCCCGAAGGGTTCTGTTATTCAAGTTTTCCGAGGGGAGGCACCCCTTCGCCATCACGATGCTTGATCGTCCAGACTGTAAATGCCATCGCGGACGGTGACCGTACTTACTGCAACCGCAGTAACTTCAAGTCTCGCCCAATTTCTTCCATCCCGCCGTGGAGACCCGCTTGAACAAAGCCGAACTCATCGACGCCATTGCCGACAAAGCCAATGCCAGCAAAGCCGCCACTGCTGTCCAGATGAATGCCACGCTGGAAGCCATCGCCGAGGCCTTGGCCAAAGGCGAAAATGTCCAGCTCATCGGCTTCGGCACCTTCAGCGTCAACCAACGTGCCGCCCGCACCGGACGCAACCCGCAGACCGGCAAGGAACTCAAGAACGTCGCCCGTTTCAAGGCTGGCACCGCGCTTTCAAGTGCGATGAGCACTTCCAAGCCAAAGGCCAAAATTGCGGCCAAAATTGCGGCCAAAACCACGGCCAAAACCACGGCCAAGAAGAAATAAACGTTTACCGAGCCATGTGGGGTCGCTTTGCCCTCAAGGCCCCGGTGGCGGAATTGATCCAACACTTCGGCCTGGATGAATGTGTCGACCTGACGCCGCGCTACAACATCCCGCCCGGCACCGAGATTGCCGCCATCCGGCAATCGCCGGCAGGCCAGCGTGTCCTGCACCGTCTCAAATGGGGCCTGGCCCCGAACTGGGCGAAAGACCCGAGCATCGGCAACAAACTCAACAACGCGCCAGCCGATGGCCATGGCCGGTTTGTGGGAAGCCTGGACATGCTGGGCGGCACTGGTGAGCGCGCTGCCACGTTGCCGGCCGCTTGCAGGGAATGACCATGCTGCACGGCACCTTTTGTTGATCGATTTTTTCGAATTAATCAACATGATAGTTCGAGTATTTCTTGTATTTGAACAGCCTTAGGATGCGGCCTTGCTCAATCTAAACAGGAGAACGGCCATGCAGATCGATATTCAAAGTCAGGGCTTCAGCCTTACCGAAGGGTTGCGCGAATATGTCATGAAGCGGCTGGCTTACGCCCTGAGTCACGGCGGTGCGGCCATTACCCGGGTCATCGTGCGGCTCTCCGACATCAATGGCCCGCGCGGCGGCGACGACAAGCGCTGCCTCATCGAGGTGCGGCTCAAGGCTGCGTCGGCGGTGGTGATCGAGGATACCGAGGCCGACCTTTACTTGGCCATCGACCGTGCCGCGGAACGCGCCGGTCGCACGCTGGCACGACGCCTGGCGCGGCAGCGGGAATTCGCGCCGGGTATGCCGGAAGCGCCGGAAGTAGCGCCGCAGCCATGCCCAACAAGCTGATCGCTTTGGCGGCGGAGTGCTTGCGCGCCGGCGGGATGGTGGCTTTCCCGACCGAGACGGTCTACGGCCTGGGGGCCGACGCCCGCAACGAGGACGCGGTGCGGCGGGTGTTCGCCATCAAGGGGCGGCCCGCCGATCATCCTCTGATCGTGCATCTGGCCGAAGCGTCGCAAGCGGACGCATGGGCCAGCGAGATTTCGGAGACCGCGCGACATTTGATGGAACGCTTCTGGCCGGGGCCGCTCACCTTGGTGTTGCCGGCGCGCGACGACGTGCCGCGCGGAGTCACCGGCGGTCAGGACAGCGTGGCCTTGCGCGCGCCAAATCACCCCATGGCGCTGGCCTTGCTGCGTGAATTCGGCGGCGCGAATGGGGGTGGTCTCGCCGCGCCGTCGGCGAATCGTTTTGGCGCGGTGAGCCCCACCGAAGCCTGGCATGTGCGCACCGCTTTCGGAATACAGGTCGACCAGGTTCTGGATGGCGGGCCCTGCCGCTTCGGCCTGGAGTCGACCATCGTCTCGCTGCTTGATGAGCGTCCGCGCGTGTTGCGCCCTGGCGCGCTGCCGCTATCCGCTCTGCGCGAGGTGTTGGGCGTGGACGGCATCGAGTACGGCAGGCAGCCTGATTCGGCCACTGCTGCCACGCCGCGCGTGCCCGGCGCCCTGGCGGTCCATTACGCGCCCGCCACGCCGTTGGAGATTCACACCATGGAGGCCCTGCCCGAACGCGCCACGATGCTGCTGGACCAGGGTTTGCGCATCGCGGTATTGCGCCGCAACCGAACCCTGCGCGGCCTGGGATTGCCGCCGTCGCTGCCCCAGTTTTTGCTTCCGGCCCGGGTCGAACCCTATGCGCGCAGCCTGTATGCCCGGCTACGCGAACTCGATCGCTTCGCCTTCGATTGCATGCTTATCGAAGCGCCGCCAGACGATGAAACCTGGTGGGCGATCAACGACCGCCTCGCTCGGGCAGCGTCCGGTCATCGTCTTGCCCCTTCGTCGTTGCGGGAATCGCCATGAACATACTCGGATTTATAGCCGCCGCCGAGCAATTCGCGCCTCGCTTGTTTCAAGTTCGCCGCAGCACCTGGATCGCCGTCGGCGTCGGTCTGCTGGTGTTGTTCGGCTTGCTGATCTGGGCTGCTCTGGCGTTGATCAGCTGGTTCTTCGGTCAGGTTCAGGGCTGGAGCGCGGCGGCGCCCGAGGCCGCGCGCGGGGCGCTGGCGACGGTGGAGCAGCAGGTGGAACAGATGGTCCCGGGCGCACGGGAAAAAATGTCCGCAGGGTTGAGTGAATTCGTGTCCATCCGCAAATCGGAGGACAGCAGGCCGCAGCGCGATGTTTCCGGCACGGACATCGCACCCGTGGCGCGTTATCCAGGCCTCACGCGCACCTTTTGGCATCGCGAAGGCAGGCAGATCAACGTGCACTACGAGGGTCGGGCGGATTACGCGGCGGTGCTCGACCATTACGTCCGCGGCTTTGCCGCTCAGGGCTACAAGCAGGAACTGCAATCCGCCACGCCTGAAGCCGAGATCCATGCCTGGATCAAGGGCAAACAGCGCTATCTCGCGAAGATCGTCAGCCAACCCAAGGGCGCGGTTTCCGTTGACATCGAAACCACTTTGCAATGATCAGAAGCCATCAACCTGAATGGACCCGAACATGAATCACGCTGTCTCTATCGGCGAGCCCTGGATGTGGGCCGCCTTCATCGCCTTCGTGCTGGTCATGCTGGTGCTCGATCTGTTTGTCTTCGGCGGCAGGAAGGCGCACAAGGTCAGCGTCAAGGAAGCGGCGCTCTGGTCGCTGGCCTGGTTCAGCCTCGCGCTGCTGTTCAATGCCGGCCTGTGGTGGCACCTAAACGACACCATCGGGCCGGAGGTCGCAGACAAAAAGGCGCTGGAATTCTTCACCGGCTATTTGATCGAGAAGTCGCTGTCGGTGGACAACGTGTTCGTCTTCCTGCTGATCTTTACCGCCTTCCACGTCGCGCCCGAATACCAGCGCCGGGTGCTGATCTACGGCGTGCTCGGCGCCATCGTCTTGCGTGCCGTGATGATCCTGGCCGGCGCCTGGGTGGTGCGCGAGTATTCCTGGGTGCTCTATCTGTTCGGCGCGTTCCTGGTCATCACCGGTATTCGGATGCTGGTGATGGCGGAAAAGACGCCCAATCTGGAACAGAACCCGGTGCTGAAATTCGCGCGTCGGCATCTGCGCATCAGCGAAGGCGATCACGGCGAGAAATTCACTGTGATGAAGGACGGGGTGCGCTATTTCACGCCGCTGTTCCTGGTGTTGATCCTGATCGAGGTTACCGACTTGGTGTTCGCGGTGGATTCCATCCCGGCCATCTTTGCCATTACCACCGATCCCTTCATCGTCTTCACCTCCAACATCTTCGCCATCATGGGTTTGCGCGCGCTGTACTTCCTGCTCGCCGACGTGGCCGACCGCTTCCACCTGTTGAAGTACGGTCTGGCCATGGTGCTCACCTTCATCGGCACCAAGATGCTGATTGCGCCCTGGTATCACGTGCCGGTGCAGGCCTCGCTGGCCATCGTCGCCGTGTTGATCGGGTCGAGCGTGGTCGCCAGCCTGATCGCAACGCGCAAACCTGCCGCTTGAGGAAACGCCGCCATGTTTTCCAGCCGCGGCGTCACCGGGCAAACCTTTCGCGGCAGCCGGGAGCCGCTGATCCAGGTGCCGGGCGCATTCGCATCGTATTGGACGCCGATGTGTTGGCTGGTCAGCCCGTCGCAAGGGGAACCCGACTGTCCGCCGAGTTATTGCTGAGCTTGTTCGTGGAAGGATGGAGCGAACAGCACATTGCGCCTGCCAGCCCCGACGATGCGGCAGATCGCATCATAAAGGCCGTCCGCTGGCCTTCACGGCGAAACCTTGCACGACCGCTGTTCCCGCCGCGGCCATTACGAGGCGGGCCGCTTCGCCAAAACGTTCGATGACGAAGGAGCGCGGGCCGGCTGGTGTCTTCTGGAACTGGGCTGCAAGGGGCCGGTGACGCATAACGCCTGTTCCAGCCTGCGCTGGCGCCCGCCGCCCTGCCAGTGATCAATCAGAAAACGCCGACCGCCGAGCGGGGCGCTCAAGACTACGACAGCCAATGCCTGTATTGTCACGACGCCGAAGCCGCCAAACTGGTCACGCCACCGGACGACGTGCCCGGCCTGCTTGATGCAGGTCTCTCTCCCATAAACCTGGATTCCGCTGTTGACGGATAGAATCGTTAAGCATCAGAGCATTGCGTGTGATCTGTAGGTGCGAATTTATTCGCACAGAACACATTGATTGTGCGAATAAATTCACACCTACATGCATTCCAACTGAGTTTTCCAGGATGAATAGACGAATATTTCTTGCCCGTGCCGCCGGTCTGTGCCTTTCCCTGTCAGCTTCCGCGCATGCCCTGGCCGAGGCACGCGTCCGGGTGGATACGGATGCGGCGCTCATCCGCGTCAACGCCGAGATCGAGACCCGGGTCGATCGCAAACTGGCCTGGCAGGTGCTCAGCGATTACGGGCGCTGGTCCGAGTTTGTGCCGGATCTGCAGGTCAGCCGGGTCATTTCGCAACCTGGCGAAACGATCCGGTTGGAACAACGCGGCCGCATTCCCTGGCTGCCCAACTTCCCGCTGGTGATGATTACCGAGGTGAAGGAAACGCCGCAGAAACGCATCCAGTTCCTGCGCGTTGCAGGCAACGTGCAATCCTTCATGGGCGAATGGCAGATCCTGGGCAAAAACCCGGTACGCATCGCCTACCGCTCACTCATCGAACCGGGGTTCGCCATGCCGCCCGAAGTGTCGATCGAAATATTCCGTCATGATGCCAAGGTCCGTCTGGAAGCCATGGCCCGCGAGATGGCGCGCCGCGCTGCGGGTGAACCTTGAAAGAGGTTAAAGCGGAACCCGCGCCGCGTTGAAGCGCAGATCAGACCCGCCTGCGGTAGCGCAGGATGGCAAAGGCGTGGCAGATGGCGGCAAAGGTCAACAGCGCCAATGCTTCGGGCAGCACTTCCCGAACGCCGCCACCGCGCACAAATACATCCAGAAAGCCGTCCAGCCCCCAGGACAGCGGTGAGATCACTGCCAGATTCTGCATGATCGGCAGCATCACCGCCTTCGGCACCAGAATGCCGCCGAGGGCGCCCATGATCATCACCGTGGCGGAGCTGAAACCGGCGGCCTGTTCGGTGGTGCGCGCATACATGGCGACGGCGATGCCGAAGCCGATCGCCGCCAGGCTTGCCGAAGCGCCCATGAGTATGAGCGCCAGAGGAGAATCGCCCAGCCCGAGCGGGTCGCCGCCGAGCAAGGGGAGAACGAAAACGCTCACCGCCAGCACCGAGACCATCTGTATCTGGTTGATCACGAAGAACGGTATCGCCTTGCCCCCGAGCACCACCCAGGCCGGCACGGACATCGTCTGCAGCCGGAACAGGCTGCCCTGTTCCCGTTCCTTGATGAAGGAAACCGACAGCGGTACGGCAAGGAAGAACATGGCCAGAAGTGTCCAGGCCGGCGCGTTCTGCTGCACCGATGAGGGCGTTGGACCGCCACTGCGACGAGTCACCGTGTCGCCGTGCACGGGTGCGAACAACCCGGACTGCTCCAGATCGGGCAGGCCGCGGAAGCGCTCGCCCTGGGTTACACGCAGGGTTTGTTCCAGTTGTTCCCGCCCCAGCTTCATCTCGATGCCGTGCAAGGCCAGGCTCAGCGTGCCTTCGAGCACTTTGCGATAGTCGGAACGTAACGCCGGATCTGCCAGCGCCTGAACCTGGACCGGCTTTTCCAGGCGCAGATCGAGCGGCACATCGGCCATGATTTCCCCCAGACGACGCTTCGCCTGATCCGTCGCGCCGGCCGGCACCAGCACGGCGAAACGGTAGCGCCCGTCGATCAGCCATTGGCGTACCTGAGCCTCGCTGGCATCGTGGGAAAGAGCCAGGTTGATGCTCCGGTTGGCGCGAAAGGTGGCGACGATTTCACGCCCCACCTCGGCCTGATCCTGGGCGACCAGCAGCACCGGGAAGCTGGCGCCGGGACGATCGCCGAAGACGTCGCGCAGCGACAGGGAGAGGATCAGCACAAAGATCACCGGCATGGTGAAGAACAGGATCAGCGCCTGTCTGTCACGCAGGATGATGCGGGCTTCTTTGAGCACGCTGGCGCGGAACTTGGCAAGGTTCTGCATCACAAGGTTCTGCATCATTTCGGCGCTCCATGATCGCCGGTGAGGGCAATGAAAACCTGTTCCAGTTTCGTGCCGCCGAAGCTGAGCGTGCGCACCTTCAGGCCATCCGCGAGCAACATTTGCATGATCGGCGCGACGATCAGATCGGGATGTTCACTGGCGACCACAACCCGGCGTCCGGTGATTTCGACCGCATCCACGCCGGGGATGGATTTCAGCTTGCCGGCGAGGTCCGCCGGTGCTGCATCGAATAATTGCAATTCGAGGTTGCCGTCCCGACCTAGCGCCAGCAGTTCCGGCACCGTCCCGCGTACCAGCAGCTTGCCATGATTGATGATGGCGATCTCGCGACAGAGCATTTCGGCTTCTTCCATGTAATGGGTCGAGATCAGGATGGTGATGCCGGCGGCATCAAGTTCGCGCAGGCGGTGGTGGATCAGGACGCGCGAATGCGGATCGATGGCCACCGTCGGCTCGTCGAGGATGAGGATCTCGGGCTCGTGGATGAGGCCGATCACCATGTTCAGGCGGCGTTTGTAACCGCCCGAGAAGCGTTCCATGCGCTGGTCGGCTTCCTCGCTCATTTCGGCTAATTCCAGGCAGGCGGCGACTCGGTTTTCGAGATGATCTCCGGAGAGTCCCTGCATGCGACCGAAATATTCCAGGTTCTCCCGCGCTGTCAGCGTTGGATAGATGGCCGGCTCCTGCGGCACCAGACCGAGAATCCGTTTGATCGCCTCCGGTTCGGCGAAGACATCGCAGCCATTGATCCGCGCGGAGCCCGAACTGGGTCTGAGCAGCCCGCCCAGGATCGACATCAGCGTGGTCTTGCCGGCGCCATTGGGGCCGATAATGCCGAAAATGCCACCGCGCGGCACGATCAGATCTATCGCATCGAGCGCCGGCGCGCGACTGCCCGGGAAGACCTTCGACAAGCGCCTCAACTCGATCGCCGGCACCCCCTCGGTTGGGTTGGCTTCGTGGGTGGGCAATGAGGATGGCATGGGCATCATGGGTGAATTCCGCGTGCGTGCGCGGGACGGGCCAAGCCTGTTTTTTCGATCATCACAATTCCGGTTTTTTCCGTTCGTTATGCGTTCCACTGGGCGGGGTTACGTTTTCTGCTTATCCCCAACTCGTCCAACTGTGCAAGCGATTTTTCGCCCCCTTCGGAATCCATGGCCTCTTTGTGGAGGGGCTTGTTGGGCGCTCAAGCCGTTCATTACAAGGCAAGCAGCGACGGCAAAGATACTGGGGGTGCCGGAGCAAACGCTGGTCAACTGGTGAGGCTCGGCAGCAAGTGAATATCGCCGTTTAACAGACCGCTTATGGAATGCAGAATTCAGGGGCAAGGTCAAAGCCGCAATACAAACAAAAACGGCTTGCATCGCTACAAGCCGTTTTTGTTTCCAGATATTTAACTGGCGTCCCCACGGGGATTCGAACCCCGGTACTCACCGTGAAAGGGTGATGTCCTAGGCCTCTAGACGATAGGGACTTATGAGGCCGAAAACCCGGTTTCCCGAGTTTTCTCGATTCTTGGTGGAGGTAAGCGGGATCGAACCGCTGACCTCTTGCATGCCATGCAAGCGCTCTCCCAGCTGAGCTATACCCCCACACGAGAGCCGCGCATTCTAAGGACCGATTTTTGACTTGTAAAGAGGTGAGCACTGAGAAACAAGAAAAACTTGCGCAGATTATAGTCAGATCATTTGAAAGAACATGCTTTCTGTCTGAGTGCCTCTGACAAGGTTATTGCGCAGGGTGCTTGCCGATTTTGATGTGTTTGCGATGTTGCCTGCGGGCTTTTTTAGATGGGAATAGTGATGCGCATGACCATTTTGGCGGTTGGAGACAAATTGCCAGGTTGGGCCGATGTGGCTACGGCGGAATATCTCAAACGCATGCCGCGTGAAGCGCGGGTTGATCTGGTGGCGGTGAAGCCGGAGAAACGGGGCGGACAGTCGGCGTTGACGCTGAAGCAGGCTGAAGCTTCGCGTTTGCTGGAAAAGATGCAGGCTGGGTGTCGACTCGTGGCGCTGGATGAGCATGGCCGTCAAGTGACCACGCGTGAATTGGCCGATTTGATGGCGCGCTGGATGGCCTCAGGTCAGGACACTTGCTTGGTCATCGGCGGCGCGGATGGCTTGGCGCCTGCCATCCTGGAGAAAGCGGAAAGTACGTTGGCTTTATCCCGGCTGACTTTGCCGCACGCTTTTGCGCGCGTGTTGCTGGCGGAACAACTGTATCGCGCGGTGAGTTTGCTGAATAACCATCCTTATCATCGCGAATAGGGCGGGTTGCATGTTCGCCGACAAGAAAAAAGCTGCTTGCGATCATCCTGCCGACGCCGCCGAGTAAACTTGCGCGCCATGTCCTCTTTTTCCCATCTGCCACATTCCAACCCGCTGACCGCGAAGCGACTCTATCTTGCTTCGCAAAGTCCACGCCGGCTCGAATTGCTGCGCCAGATCGGCATTGAACCGACGGTGTTGCCGTTACGTTCATCGCCGGGAAGGATTGATGTCGATGAAACGCCTTTGGCGGAAGAGGCCGCGACCGATTATGTGTTGCGTTTGGCGCGCATCAAGGCGGAAGCTGGCATGATTGTGCAGAACGTGCGCAACCTGCCCCATTGGCCGATTCTGGCCGCCGATACCACGGTGACGCTGGATGGTCACATTCTCGGCAAGCCGGCCAACCTCGATGAAGCGGCTGCCATGTTGCGGCGTTATTCCGGTCGTTCGCATACTGTGTTGACGGCAGTCGCGGCGGCGTATCAGGGCCGGATGGAAGTTGCGTTGAGCGAGAGCGTGGTGACCTTCAAACCCTTATCCGATACAGAAATTTTGGCTTATGTTGATGGCCGCGAGGGTTTCGGAAAGGCCGGTGGTTACGCCATTCAGGGGCGTGCCGCGTTGTTTATCGAACATCTCACGGGCAGCTATTCCGGTGTCATGGGCCTGCCATTATTCGAGACCTCGGAGCTGTTGAAGTCCGTTGGTTTTCACATCTTTTGATTGAACACCTTTGACTGAGCGTTTATGACCGAAGAAATCCTCATCAACATCACGCCGCAGGAGACCCGGGTTGCCGTGGTCTATCTGGGCGAGGTGCAGGAACTGCATATCGAGCGCGACAGCCAGCGCGGTCTGGTTGGCAACGTCTATCTCGGTCGTGTCAGCCGGGTGCTGCCAGGTATGCAGTCGGCATTCATCGATATCGGCCTGGATCGGGCGGCGTTCCTGCATGTCGGCGATATCGTCGAGGCGCGTTGCGAGAATTGTCCGCGACCGATCGAGAAAGTTTTGCATGAAGGCCAGAGCATTCTGGTCCAGGTGATCAAGGATCCGATCAGTTCCAAAGGCGCCCGTCTGTCGACCCAGATCAGTATGGCGGGGCGTTTTCTGGTCTACCTGCCGCAGGAAACGCGGATCGGCATTTCGCAGAAGATCGAGGACGAAAGCGAACGCGAGTTGCTGCGTGAACGCCTGACGCGGGTATTGCCGGTGGATGAGCATGGGGGGTTCATCATTCGCACCATGGCGAATATCGCTGAGGACAGCGAACTTGCCGCCGATGTCGAGTATTTGCGCACGCTTTGGGATGCCATTCAGGCGCGCTCGGAAAACACCTCCGGCCCGAAGCTGATCTATCAGGAACTGGATCTGGCGCACCGCGTGTTGCGCGATTTCGCGAATGAGGAAACCAGCCGTATCCTGGTCGACTCACGTGAGACCTTCCTGCGCATGCAGGCGTTTGCCGACGAGTTCACCCGCACTGGCGCTGGCAAGGTCAGCCATTACACGGCGGATCGGCCGTTGTTCGATCTGTACGGCGTCGAGGACGAGATCGAAAAAGCGCTCGGCCGCCGCGTCGATCTGAAATCCGGTGGCTATCTGGTGGTTGATCAGACCGAGGCGCTGACCACCATCGATGTGAATACCGGCAGTTTCACCAGCGGCCGCACCTTCGACGAGACCATCTTCAAGACCAATCTGGAAGCGGCGCAGAGCATCGCGCGGCAACTTCGCCTGCGCAATCTGGGCGGCATCATCATTCTCGATTTCATCGATATGGATAACCCGGAGCACAAGAATGCCGTGCTGGCCGAGTTTTCCAAGTCGCTGGCGCGTGATCGTACGCGCATGACGATCAACGGTTTCACCTCATTGGGTCTGGTCGAGATGACGCGCAAACGTACCCGCGAAAGCTTGACCCGGGTATTGTGCCAACCCTGCCCGACTTGCCAGGGACGCGGCCAGATCAAGACCGCACAGACCACCTGCTACGAGATTCTGCGTGCCATCATGCGCGAAGCACGCCAGTTCAGCGCGCGCGAGTACCGCATCATGGCGTCACAGACGGTGATCGATCAGTTTCTGGATGAGGAATCACAGAGCCTGGCGCAGTTGTCCGACTTCATTGCGAAGCCGATTTCGTTGCAGGTGGAAAGCCTGTTCAACCAGGAGCAGTACGACATCATCCTGCTCTGAGGCGGGATGAGCTGCCTGCCGATTAACTCAGCGGCGTGGCTTGCCCGGGTGCAAGTTCCAGCGCCCGGAAAGCGACGCCGGTGAGCAACGAGAACTCGCGGGCGATGGCTTCGATCTGTTCGACCTGGGTCCGTATCTCGACGATTTCGTGACTGACCAGGCTGCTGCGTTCCTGAATCGAACCCAGATTGGCGTGCACCTTGTTCAGGTTTTCCAGCCGGTGCTCGAGTTGCGACTTGTGTTCACTGATGCGTTCGACGATCGGGTCCAGTGTCAGACGCAGCCAGGTTTCCGATTCGATGCGTACTTGCTGGAACAGGATGCGCGCCTGCGTCACCAGCGCGATGTAGAACTTTTTCACCATGAAACGCTTTTCCAGCATGATGTTCAGCGGGTCGGAACAGAATTCCTGCGTGCTGACCATCAACTCATCCAGGCGGCCGCGGTAACGTGAGAGATCGAGCATGGGCGGGTCGTTCAGTTCGAGGCCATGCACCTCGTGGAAGCGCTGATAAGCGGAGTTGAGCAGTTGTTTGATGCCGCCACATTGCTGGTGCGCAAAATCGAATTCCGCGCCCATGCGCCGAATCAATAAATGCATGCCTTTGATCAGGCCGGCGGTGGTCCAACTGTCGTTGATCGCCATCATCGACTCTTCGATGATCTTGTCCATCCGGTCATCGTCGAGTCGGGCCAGCAGTTCCCAGCCCTGTTGCGCGACGACTTTGCGGGTGACCGAAAAGTTGCGCGTGGTTTCGTCGTAGAGCTGTTTGTCGTACAGCATCTTTTCCCGCATCTGGCCGACGATCTGTTGGTTCTTGCCGGACAAGGCTTGCAGGTCGAGCAGGTTCTGCCGTGCAGCCTGGATTCGGTTGTGCGCGGTTTCACGCGTTTCAGCCAGCAGCGGGCCGACTTCGCGCGCCATCGATTCGCGCATGATCTTTTCGCGCGACGGAATGATTTCCCGCGCCAGCATCACTTCCAGGCCCTGGATACCGGAACGCTTGAGCAGGTCGGCATCGCCGCGAATCTTGCCGACCAGCGCTTTTTGCGCGGAAATGGCCATGACGCTTGACGGCGCGATGTTGAGTTGGGTGGCGGTGGATTCGATCTGGCGCTGGATAGTGCGGCCGATTTCTTCTGGCGTCTTGAGGTCGTCCCACAGCATGTCGATCTTGTTCAGCACGGCATAGTGCTGGCCGGCATGGCGCGACACCCATTTGTTCCAGATCTCGAAATCGGACTGGGTCACCCCGGTGTCGGTCGCCAGCAAAAACAACAGCGCGTGCGCGTTCGGGATCGAGGAAATGGTCAATTCCGGCTCGACGCCCATCGCGTTGAGGCCCGGCGTATCGAGAATGGCGAGGCCGGATTCGAGCAGCGGATGCGGGTAGTTGATCATCGCGTAGCGCCAGGCCGGGATTTCAACTCGGTCCTGATCCTTCACCATGTAGCCGAGGTTGGGGTCGTTTTCATCCCACAAGCCGAGCGCGCGCGCTTCGACCTTGAATACCACCTTGGTTTCGGCCAGTTTGCGCATGGCATTGACCATCGCGCTCGGGTCGGAGACTTCAAGCTTGATCGTGCTCCATTCAACCGGATGCCGTTTCAGCGCGGTGATGCTGTCGTCGCGGAAGCGGGTTTCGATCGGCAACAGGCGGATATACGGTTCGGTATCGACGTCGTAGTAAATCTCGGTCGGACACATCGTGGTACGGCCGGCGTCGGAAGGCAGCAAGCGTTGTTTGAAATCGGAGAAGAACAGGGCGTTGATCAACTCTGTCTTGCCGCGGCTGAATTCGGCGACGAAGGCGACCATCAGGCGGTCATGCTTGAGCGTTTCGGTCAGATCAAACAGGCGCAGCAACTGTTCCGGCTCGGGGATGGCGTAGTGCTCCAGCCACTCTTTGTAAGCAGTGACAACCTTCACCAGCCTGTCACGCCGATTCTTGAACCGTGTGATGCCGCTTTCCAAACCGTAATTCATCCCATTTTCCCCATTAGCCGTTGTTCTGCTTCGTCTGCCTGGACTGCGACCCAAACCGTTTTTTGACGGGATTTCTCGCCGCGCAGGATTTTAACCGCCTTGCGGGTAACACCAAGTTTTGTTGCGATGAAATCGATCAAAGCCGCATTTGCCGCACCTTCAACCGGTCTCGCCTTGATCCTGATCTTGATTGCATCGCCATGCATGCCAGCAATTTCGCTGTTTGATGCGCCCGGCTGGATATGTACGTTCATTTCCGCGCCTGCATCGGCTGGCTTGATCCAGGCACTCACCAGACCAGGCCGCGGGCGTAGCGTTCAAGTCCAGCCACCGGTGCGATCAGCAGCAATTGAACCACGATCAATGCCGCCAGCGGTGACAAGTCGATACCGCCCATCGCCGGCACAATTTTCTGAAACGGTGCCAATATCGGTCGCGCCAAGGCATAAAAAACCGGCGCCAGCGGCGAGAACGGGTTGACCCAGCTCAGGATGGCCTGCAAGACAACGAAACCAATCAGCAAATACAGCACCAGCCTGAGCGAGGAAGCAAGCGCGAGCAGAAGAAAACCTGGAATGACCGAACTGTCGGCGACCGCAAACGGGTAACCCATGCTCCAGTGCACACTGAGCACCATCAACAATTCGGCGATGAAGAACGGCAGCAGGCTGGCCCAGTCGAGACCGAACAGGCCGGGCAACAGGCGGCGTAAAGGCTTCACCGCAAAATCGGTGACGCGCACGACAAACTGCGCGAACTGGTTGTGAAACGGTACTCGCGCCCATTGCATCCAGAAGCGCAGGAAAAAGGCGCAGGCGGCGAGATCGAACAGCGTGCGCAGCAGGAATTGGGCGGCGTCGCTGAACATCAATCTTTCTCGCCTGAATTGTTGTCGCCGTCTTTCCCCAGCAAGGCAGCCATTTCAACGGCGCGCTCGGCCGCGGCTCTTGCCGCCAGACCAATGGCATAAGCCACGCCGCCTTCTTCCAGCGCCAGAATGCCACGTTCCGTCGTGCCGCCTTTCGAGGTCACCCGGGCGCGTAAGTCGGCGGGTGAGGATTGATCCTTGATCGCCAACACGGCGCTGCCAAAAAATGTTTGTAGCGTCAACAAGCGCGCCGTTTCGGGCGACAGGCCAAGATCGATGCCGGCTTGTTCCAGCGCTTCGATAAAGAAAAAGACATAAGCCGGGCCACTGCCGGAAATCGCCGTCACCGCATCGATCTGCGCTTCCTCAGCAACCCATACCGTGCGACCGACCGCATCCAGAATGCGGCTGGCCTGTTCCTTTTGGGTTGCGGATACGCTCGGCAATGCAAACAGGCCGGCAATGCCGGCACCTACCAGCGCCGGGGCGTTCGGCATCGCGCGCACCACGGCTTGATGTCCACCCAGCCAGCGGGAAATATCGTTGGCACGCACGCCAGCGGCGATCGACAGCACAAGTTGTTCCGGTTTCAGTGCTGGCAAGGTGCGCAGCAGCTCGGCCAGCTGTTGCGGTTTGACTGCCAGGATGATCACTTCCGCGGTCGCTGCGGCGGTTAGCATGGCCACCGAGCTGGCATGTGTCGTCACACCGAATTCCTGTTCCAGCCAGGCACGTCGCTCGGCTCCGGTTTCAGCCACTTCGATCTCGGCCGCTGCAAATCCATTCTGCAGCATGCCGCCGATCATCGCCGCTGCCATATTGCCCCCGCCGATGAAAGCCAATTTCATGATGCTTGCTCCAGTTGGTTGATTTCGATTTTTTGCCGCGCACCAAAGATGGCGGTTCCCACCCTGACCATGCTGGCGCCTTCCATAATTGCCGCTTCCAGGTCATCTGACATCCCCATCGACAAGGTGTCGAGCGGGAGTCCGGCCGCCTGAACTGCATCCAGCAAAGCGGCAACCTGGCGAAAGCGGCTGCGTTGCGCTGGCAATGACAGGCCTGGTTCTGGAATCGCCATGAAGCCGCGCAATTGCAGATTCGGTAACGCCGCAATCGCCTGCGCCAGCGCCAATGCGGCATCCGGTTCGACGCCGCTTTTGCTGGCTTCGCCACTCACGTTGACTTGCAGGCAGACTTGCAACGGCGGCAAGCCAGACGGGCGTTGTTCAGACAGGCGCTGCGCGATCTTTTCTCGCGCCACGCTATGTACCCAGTCGAAATGGGTGGCGATCTGGCGCGTCTTGTTGCCCTGCAACGGGCCAATGAAATGCCATTCAATGGCAAGATTGGCCAGCTGCTCCAGCTTGGGTAGCGCTTCCTGGAGATAGCTCTCGCCAAAAACGCGCTGACCAGCCGCATACGCTTCCCGGATCGCTGCAACCGGGAATGTTTTGCTGACCGCCATCAGATGCGCGCAATTCTTTGCTCTGCCAGCGGTATGACAGGCAAAATCGATGCGCTTCTGACAGGCTTGTAAGGCGGCGGCGATTGCGCCCATAATGCCTCGCGCTCTCTCTTGAATAATCACGTAAGTCGGGGAATTGTAATGGAAATTTCCGAGCTTCTTGCCTTCTCGGTCAAGAACAAAGCTTCCGATCTGCACCTTTCTGCCGGCCTGCCGCCGATGATTCGGGTGCATGGCGATATCCGCCGTATCAATGTGCCGGCGTTGAACAATCAGGAAGTCCGCGCCATGGTGTACGACATCATGAGCGACTCCCAACGCAAGGTTTACGAAGCGCAACTGGAGATTGATTTTTCCTTCGAGTTGCGTGATGTGGCGCGCTTCCGGGTCAATGCGTTCAACCAGGAACGTGGTGCTGGCGCGGTATTCCGGACGATTCCCAGCGTGGTGCTGACACTGGAACAACTGGAAGCGCCGAAGATTTTCAAGGACATCGCCGATACGCCGCGCGGCATCGTGGTGGTCACCGGACCGACCGGTTCCGGTAAATCGACGACACTGGCGGCGATGGTCGATTACGTCAACGAGAAGGAATATGGTCACATTCTGACCATCGAAGACCCGATCGAATTCGTCCACAAGAGCAAGAAGTGTCTGGTCAACCAGCGCGAAGTCGGCCCGCATACGCATGGTTTTGCGGAAGCGTTGCGTTCCGCGCTGCGGGAAGACCCGGACGTCATTCTGGTTGGCGAAATGCGCGATCTGGAAACCATCCGCCTGGCGTTGACCGCCGCCGAAACCGGCCATCTGGTGTTCGGCACGCTGCACACCTCATCGGCGGCGAAGACGGTGGACCGGATCGTCGACGTGTTCCCGGCGGCGGAAAAGGAGATGGTGCGTTCAATGTTGTCCGAATCGTTGCGCTCGGTGATCTCGCAGACCCTGCTCAAGCGCAAGGACGGCACGGGTCGGGTGGCGGTGCATGAAATCATGCTGGGCACACCGGCGATCCGCAACCTGATCCGCGAGAACAAGGTGGCGCAGATGTATTCCTCGATCCAGACCGGCCAGTCGCTCGGCATGCAGACGCTGGATCAGGCAATGGTCGAACTGGTGAAGCGCAACGTCATCAACTCCGCCGATGCACGCGCAATTGCAGTGAACAAAGACATGTTCGCCTGAGCTGGAGTTGATGCCATGGAACATCTGAATCAAGTCTACGAATGGTTGCGTTTTATGGTGCTGCGCAATGCATCCGACCTTTTTCTCACGGCCGGCTTCCCGCCGGCAATCAAGTTGAATGGCAAGGTCAACCCGATCGCTAAACAATCGCTGACGCCGGCTGATAGCGCGATGTTCGCCAAGGTATTGATGAGCGAAAAGCAACAAGCCGAATTTGCCGCCACGCATGAAGCCAACTTCGCTATCTATCATGCCGATGTTGGACGTTTCCGGGTCAATGTGTTCATGCAGCAGGGGCGCACCGGCGTCGTGATGCGTCACATCAACACCACCATTCCGAAGCTGGAAGACCTGCATCTGCCGCCCGGACTGAAAGACATCACGATGATGCCGCGCGGTCTGGTCATCATTGTCGGCTCGACCGGCTCGGGCAAGTCGACCACCCTGGCGGCGATGATCGGCCATCGCAACCAGCATGCGCAGGATCACATCATCACGGTGGAAGATCCGATCGAATTCGTGCATGAACACGGTCAGTGCATCATTACCCAGCGCGAAATCGGCATGGATACGATGGATTGGGATGCGGCGCTGAAGAACACCCTGCGCCAGGCGCCGGATGTGATTCTGATTGGCGAGATTCGCGACCAGGAAACCATGCATTACGCCATGGCCTATGCCGAAACCGGTCACCTTTGTCTTTCCACCATCCACGCCAACAACGCGAATCAGGCGCTCGATCGGATTCTGAGTTTCTTCTCCCGCGAGCGTCGCGAACAGTTGCTGCTCGATCTGTCGCTCAATCTGCGCGCGATCATTTCGCAGCGGCTGGTGCCGCGTACCGACAAGAAAGGGCGGATTCCGGCGGTGGAAATTCTGCTCAATTCGCCGCTGATCAGCGACTTGATCATGAAAGGCAACCTGGATGAAATCAAGGACATCATGGCGCGCTCACGCGACATGGGTATGCAGACTTTCGATCAGTCGCTGTTCGACCTGCATAGCGTGGGTATCGTCAGCGCCGAGGATGCGCTGCGTAATGCCGATTCTTTCAACGATCTGCGCCTGAAGATCAAGCTGCATCTGAAAGAAGTCAACAAGGAAGGCCTGATGACAGGCCTCGATCACCTCAACATCGTCTGATCTGTTGTGCCGGTCAGCTACGCCCGGCAAACAGATGCACTCAAGCTGACGCGTTACAGCGTCTTGTCGAGATAACTCCGCACCATCTGAAGCAACAATGCATCTTTGCCATTGAAGAAATGGTCCGCTTTCGGGGCCATCATCTGGGTCGATGCGGCATGCGCCTGCAAACCCTTGGCGCGCGCCTTGGCTGAAGTCAACACCTGCGGCAAATCGTTCTCGCCGTATAAATCCAGCACCGGAAATTTCAGCTTGCTGTAATCCAGTGCCGCCGGCGCGCCGATCGCGACCCATGCAGCCAGGTCGGTCTTCGGATTGCTTTGCAGGAAGTGAGCGGTCATTCGACTGCCCATGCTGTGCGTCGCCAGCACGATCTTCTGATAACCCTTGGCGCGCATGAAATCGACCGCGGTCTTGATCCGTTCGGCGGCTTCATCAAACGTGGGCGGGTAGGCATCGCCCTTGGCATCGGCCTTCAATACCGGCATCTGGATCGACAACGTGGCATAGCCATGCTCCGGCAAGCTCTGCCGCAACGGGCCAATCAGCCCCCAATCCGGATGCACACCCATGCCGTGAATCACGATCACGCCAACGCCCGGTTTGGCTTTCGCCGCATCGGCTTCGGTAAACAGGGTGAGGAATTTGTGGCCGCTGGGGATCTCCAGCCAGACCGTGTCACCCACCATCACCGAGGGCGCCACTTCTTCGGCCCAATTCTTTTCACGAGCGTAATCGGCAGCAAGCGCTGTAGTGGTGGAACCGAGCGCCAAAGTAAAAGCCATCAGTAAACAGCGTAAACGCATGTCAACTCCTTGATTAATTGAAGATAGGGATTCTCCAGTCATCCCGCCCACAAGCTATAGGCCATTCGTACAGCCAACACATAGAGCAGGCCGGCGAAAATTCGTTTCACCTGCTGTACCGGAAGACGGTGGGTTGCTTGCGCGCCGAATGGCGCAGTCAGCCAACTCCCCAGTGCAATCGCCAGCAGCGCCGGTAGATAGACAAAACCGATACTGGCGGAAGGCAAGCCGGATATCGCCAGCCCGGAAACCATGTAGCCAACGCTGCCGCCCAGCGCGATCGGCAGGCCAATTGCCGACGAGGTGCCGATCGCCTGCCGCAATCCGGCATTGCACCAGGTCAGAAACGGCACCGACAGCGTGCCGCCACCGATGCCGACCCAGCTCGAAATGACACCGATCAGCGTACCGGCCAGCGTCATCCCGGTGTTGCCTGGCATCTGGCGCGACGCCGGTGGCTTGAAGCCGAACAGCATTTGTGTCGCAGCGTAGAACAGGAACAGGGTAAAGAAGATTTTCAGCCCGGCGTCAGGCAGCTTGGCCGCCGCCAGCCCGCCGGCCAGGGTGCCGATCAGAATGCCGGGCAGAATGCGGCGCACGGTCAGCCAATCTACCGCGCCATGCGCGTGATGCGTGCGCAGGCTGGACAGCGAAGTCGGGATGATTACCGCCAGCGAAGTGGCCAGCGCGAGATGAATGTTGTACTCCGGCGTGAAACCTTGCTGCGCGAACGCCCAACTCAACGCCGGCACCATCAGCAGCCCGCCGCCGACGCCAAGCAGACCGGCCATGAAACCGGCGGCCAGGCCGAGGCCGAAATAGAAGGCGAGAAAAATGTCCACTCAACGTCGACTAAAACTGACGCCGGATGAAGTTCCACTCGTCCGGATCGACCGGCGTGATCGACAAGCGATTGCCCTTGGCCAGAATTCGCATCGTCGCCAATTCGGGCGCATCGCGCAGATCAGACAGCGGGATCAAACGTGTCTTCTTGACGAACTTCACTTCCACGTTGAACCAGCGCGGGTTTTCGGCTGTGGCCTTGGGGTCGAAATACTTGCCATCGGCATCGAACTGCGTCGCATCCGGATAAGCCAGGGTGGCCACCTCGGCCAGGCCGGCGATGCCGGGTTCGGCGCAGGTCGAGTGATAGAACAGCACGCCATCGCCCACCTGCATCTGATCGCGCATGAAATTGCGCGCCTGATAGTTGCGCACGCCAAACCACGCCACGCGGCCATCGCGCGCCAGATCGTCGATGCTGTATTCGGAGGGTTCGGATTTCATTAACCAGTAACGCATATGGATTCCTAATTGATTTGCGCCGCGCCATAATCCGACTGAATTAGTCGGATATTGAAAGGACAGCCGCCATGAACGATCTCAGACTGGGCGCAATTGTCAGCGCCGTGCAGAAAAACTGCCATATCTCCGATGCCCAGTTTGCGTCGGACCTGACGCTGTGCACCTTTCTCCTCAAGATGCGCGAGCTGTACCGCTGGGAGAACGAGATTCCACTCACCGAGGAGATGCCGAAGAGCGAAGTCGGCGACTGGATGAACGAACGCGAGCGGTTCTGGGAAGTGGTCGAAGCCGCGCCTTACGAACCACTACCGCTCGCCACCGGCAGCATCGATCCGTTCGAAGTCGCGCTGGCGAACCGCGAGCTGGCGCCGCATGGGCTGGTTTATTCCGGTGGTTTCGGGCGCGCCTGCAAGCCGCATTTTTTCCTCGGCAGCCTGTTGCGCGAGGAAGTGCGAGAAGGTTTCAAGGTTTACGTCTCCGGCTGTGAATTCGCCCGCGATCTGGATGCGCCGCCGGGCATGATGCTGGATGACACCATCTTCGTGCGCACCGAGTCGTTGCAGCGCTGGTTGTGGGAAAAGTACGAGGAATGGAATTGGAATCATCGCAACCAGGCGATGACCCGCGCCGTGGCGCATTACGATTTCCGCGCTGATCCGGTGAAAGCGTTGCAAGCGATGACCGCGACCGAGACCGAATCGGTAATCCTGCACGAACTCGGCGAGGCACGCGTCGGCGCCGAACTCGGCGAGGACTGGTCGCAGATGCTGGCCAGCATAATGCGGTCGCGCGCCGAGATCATGGCGCGCGCGGTGCGCGATCTGTATGCCGATTGCCTGTCGACCTTGCCCGGCCTGTTGGTGCGCGACAACCCGGCCGCGATCCATTTCTACTTTGCCAATTTCACTGGCATGCGGCGCAAGCTGTTTCCCGAGCTGGGGGTGGCGTATCAGATCTGGCTGGATAGTGGGAACAGCACCGAACTGGGTCGCATCAGTGCCGCTGGATGCGAAAAGTGGCAGGCAAGCGCTGGCCGCATGATCGCGTTGTTCAAACAACACGGGGATGCCGTCGGGCCGATGATCGAAAAACTGTTCGATCAGCAGGAAGCCACGAGTTAGCAAAGTAATCGGTCTGGGCCGAAAGGCGAGTCGAAGAAACACGGTAGGGTGCGCACGGCGCACCCTGCAGAATCAAGCTTACGATGTGTTTCTGGAGAGCGGTCCGGGTTACACCCGCAACAACACCATTTTCAGCGGCGGTTGGCCGTCCGGGCTGGGGAAATCGCTTTCCGGCAGAATCCATTCGAATTCACGAATCTCGCGACCGGCCTTCACCGCGCTTCGGTGCAGTTGCGCCAGCCAGCTTTCGCGTTCGACTTCGGCGACGTTGTTGCAGCAGATCAGCGTGCCGCCTTCCGCCGTGCAAAGCAGCGCCGGTTTGAACAGCGCCGGGTAATCGTTGACCGTATCGACGACGCCGAACAGGCTTTTGGCGTAACGTGGCGGGTCGAGGAAGACCAGATCGAAGGCGTGTTTTTCCAGCTTCGGGAACGGCGGCAGGCTGCGGCCGCGCACGAACTTGGGTTGGCCGATGCCGGAATACTGGCGGGCGGCGGGAAAAAAATCGCTTTTGACGAAGCGCGGCCGCGTCGCCAATTCGTTCAGACGCGCATTTTCGCGGCCGATCGCCAGGCTGGATTCGGCAAAGTCGACATTCACTACCAGTCGTGCGCCGGCCTTGGCGGCGGCGACGCCGATGCCGCAGGTGTAGGCGAAGTAATTCAGCACGGATTTACCGGCCGCTTCCTGCATTACCCGACGGCGACCGGCGCGCATATCCAGAAACAACCATGGGTCTTGCCCGGCATGGCGCGCCTGGATGCGGTAGTTCACGCCGAGCTCCTGAAACTGGCGCGGTTGCGTGGCAGCGACCATTTCTTCCGCCGACAGCGGGTTGGCAATGCGCGAATTTGATTGGCTTCGGTCGTTGTAAACCAGGATCAGGCCGGGCATGACTTCGGTGAAGAACGTCTCCAGTGCATCGAGCTGCGCCGGCTCCAGCGGCCGATGAAAGCTCTGCGCGATCAGCAGTTCGCCGTATCGGTCGACGGTCAGGCCAGGCTCACCTTCAACGCTGCCGTGAAACAGGCGATAGGCGTTGGTGTGTTCGGCATGGCATTGATTGAGCAGCGCCTCGCGCGCGACAAAGGCGGCGGCAAGGTGCTCGACAAAGGGGACAACAGCGGGGGCAACAGCAGGGTCAATCAGTTCAGCAGACACGCAAACTCCAGAGTAATTCTTGAAAGTGGCCCGCGAGGGTACACCGGGAAACGCGATTTTCAACAGTAGGGTGCGCCATGCGCACCATTCCAAGTGAATCGGTGCGCATGGCGCACCCTACTGCCCGAAAACATTCGTCCATAATGCCTTTACCGCCTGGATTTCCTGGCCCAGGCCGCCGTGCTCGGCGCGCGCGTGTTCGCCGCCCTGCAATTTCATTGCGTGCTGCCGGCGGCGTAGTTCCCGATAGGCGTCGGCGGCGGCGAGTGCGATTTCCAGCGGCAGCAATCCGAGTTCGCCGGCGCGTTTGAGCAGCGCGATATTGCCGATGTTGGCCGTCATTTCCGGATGTTGCGCGGCATTCGCCAGCACCAGGTATTGCATCGCAAATTCAACATCGACGAGGCCGCCAGCATCGTGCTTGATGTCGAACAGACCGCTCTTGTTGGGATGCCCGTCATGCATCTTCTGGCGCATTTGCCTCACTTCGGCGCGCAGTTTTTCGCGCAGTTCGCTTGTATCGCGCGGCTGTTGCAGCACGTTGTCGCGGATTTCGCCAAAGCGTTCACCAACTGCCGAGTCGCCGCAGCAGAAGCGAGCGCGGGTCAACGCCTGATGTTCCCAGGTCCAGGCGTGGTGCAACTGATAATCCTCGAACGCTTCGACATTGCTGACCAGAAGGCCGGCGGCGCCATCCGGGCGCAGGCGCATATCGGTTTCGTACAGAATGCCGGCCGAGGTCAGCGTGCTCATCCAGGTGTTCAGGCGTTTGCCCAGCTTGGCGTAAACCTCCTGCGCGTCCGGGTGCGCATCGTCGTAGAGGAAAACAATATCCAGGTCGGAGGCATAGCCGAGTTCCTTGCCGCCCAGCTTGCCGTAGGCGATGACCGCGAAGGCGGGTTGCTCGCGATGCTTGCCGGCCAAGCTGGACCAGACCAGTTCCAGCGTCGCGCCGACCAGCAGATCGGCCAGATCGGAAAGGTGGTCGGACAGTTTTTCCAGCGTCCACAGGCCGCTCAGATCTTGCGCCAGCAGGCGGAAGGTTTCCGATTGCTTGAAATGGCGCAGTTGATCCATCTGGCGTTCCACATCGCCATCGAGCTGTTTCAGCCGCAGGTTCAATTCCTGCTGCGCGCGCGGCCAATCGGGTGGCGCCATCAGTTGGCGCGAATCGAGCAGTTCGTCGAGCAGATGCGGTTGCCGAGTCAGGTATTGCGCCGCCCACGGGCTGCTGCTGACGATGCGCGCAAGTTGCCGCAGCGATTGCGGGTATTCCTTCAGCAAGGCCAGATAAGGGCCGCGTCGGGCGATGGCTTCAAGCAGATCGAGGATGCGGGTGAGGGTGTCGGCGGCATTTGGAAAACCGGCGGCGACTTCGATCAGCGGCGGCAGCAGGCCATCCAGCATGGCTTTGTTGTTGGCCGGCAGGGCGGCATAACGGTTGCCCTCCCGCAGCGCGCGCAACTGGTTAAGTACCGTCGCCGGATCGCTGTAGCCGGCCAGTTGCAGGCGGTCTTGCGCTTCTGCTTCGGGTACATCGCACAATCCTGCCAGCGGATGGCCGGACTGGTCCTCCTGCGGCGCGCCGAATACCTGTTCAAACTGGCCGGAGACCTTGCGCCGCATCGGATCGAGTTTCGCCAGCATCGCCGTCCAGTCGGCGAAACCCATCGCTTCGGCAATACGCCGGCGATCTTCGTCGCCATTCGGCAGCATCTGTGTCTGCGCATCGTCGAGGTATTGCAAACGATGTTCCAGGTTGCGCAGGAAGACATAGGCGGCTTCTAGCTCCTTCGTCTGCTGTTCAGGAATCAGGCCATAGGCGGCGAGTTGATGCAGCATCGTGCGGGTCGGCCGCATTTGCAACGAGGCTTGCTGGCCGCCTCGAATCAACTGGAACACCTGCGCAATGAATTCAATTTCGCGAATGCCGCCGGGGCCGAGCTTGATGTTGTCGGCCTTGTCCTTGCGCGCGACTTCACGGCGGATTTGCGCGTGCAATTCGCGCATCGAGCCAAACGCACCGAAATCGAGATATTTGCGGAACACGAACGGCTTGCGCAGCTTTTCCAGTTCTTCGATCCGTGCCGGCTCGCCAGTCAGCGCGCGGCCTTTGATCCAGGCGTAACGCTCCCACTCGCGCGCCTGGGTGTAAAAATAGTCTTCCAGCATGGCAAAGCTGGACACCAGCGGGCCGGAGTCGCCATACGGCCGCAGTCGCATGTCGACGCGGAAAACGTAGCCGTCGCCGGTCTTGTCGTCGATGGCGTTGATCAGCCGCTTGCCGAGACGGGTGAAGAACTCGAAGTTGTTGATCTTTCTTGGGCCAGTGGTCTCGCCGTCTTCCGGAAATACGAAGATCAGATCGATGTCGGATGATGCATTCAGTTCGCCGCCGCCCAGCTTGCCCATGCCGACCACAATCAGCTGCTGCGGTTGTCCGCTGCTGTCGATCGGCTCGCCGTGCACGCTGGCCAGGTCGCGATGATGGAAATCGAGCGCGCAGCGTACTGTCACTTCGGCCAGTTCGGTCAGCGTGCGGGTGACTTCGGCAAGATCGGCGAGGCCGTTCAGGTCACGCGTCATCACGCGGGCGAACACGCCTTCGCGCAAGCGGCGAAGTTTCCGTTTGAGGTCGTCCTCGCTGGCGATGCCATCAGCCAGGAAATCCAGCATTTCCAGGCGTGAAAACGGCCTGTCCAGGCTCTGGTCGAGCCAGTCGGCGAGTTCGGGGCGTGCATTGAGGCGACCGCTCAGCCAACGACTATGGGCAGCGGCGAGGGCAATCATTTCGGCATGTGAGGACATGGCTGCGGGAATTCAGCGAAGAAAGGCCGATTTTGCGGCTGAAACGGGGAATAGGTAAGCCAAATGGGTCTGTCACTCCGACCCGCACTCATCGTTCTCCGCTCAGGGAGGACTGATTTCGAGCCTGAAGCCGAGCACTTTCACGTTGTTCAGGGTCGCATCGCCACCGGGATGGCGAACCTATTGGTAAACCGGTTGCAGCGCGAACCAGTTGTTCATCTGAATACGATAGGTGACTTCCAGCGCTGATTCTGCCGCGACCGCCACGGTACCATTCGGAACCTGGGCCTGGCGGTACTTGTCGCCCAGTCGGCCATGGCTGAAGCCGATGCCGGCAATGTCGTCCTCACGCGAGGATAAGGGCGCGCGAAGACGCAAACCGAGATTGATGGCCTGGTCGATCGGCGTCGAGTCGCCATCCGTGCGACTCAAGCGGACAAATCCGGCGAGATGATGCACCGGACTGCCGGGTTCGCGGTACAGGGTTCTTTCGGCGAGCAGATAAGCCCCCTTGCTGCGGCGCTGGACCGGATTGCCGAGGCTGTCGAGATCGACGAGATCGTCAACCCGCTCGCTGTAGCCCCAAAGCTCGAAGGCATATTTTCCGAACGACTCGTACTTCTCGTGCAGACGAATGTCTTCCCCCTGCGTTCTCGGGCTGGAAGGATCGGTCGGTTCCATGAGGTGGCCGCGTTCCGGTGGCGTGAAACCGATCTCTGCGATGGCGAAAACGCCATCGCCGGCGTCGAAGCGGATATGCGTGCCATGCGGTTGCGCCGGATCGCCGGGCATACCGTCCAGCAGCGCGGCCATGGCATAACGGTCCCGCTCGGCGCCATTCCAGCGCGCGCGCAAGCCGAAGGCGGAGGTGTTGAAGATGGAAGGCCCGCGCGTCAAGGACAGGTCGGCCGGCGGTCCATAGGCCGGATGCAGGAACAGCCCGGCCGATTCCATGACCGAAAACTCGGAATCGATGGGATACAGGCCGGCCAGCCGGCTCAGGCGGTCGTCGAGATAATCGCGTTGCACCCAGGCATGGAAAAGCTTGGCGGTGTCGGTCGCGACCACGATCTTGGACAGGCCCATGATGCTGCCGGCGTGCTTGCCGTTCAGCTTGGCGCCGTGGTTGACGAGCGCATGCAGATAGGCGACGGTATTTTTCCACCCCCATAGCGCGTCGAGGTCGGCGCGCAACATCAAGTCCAGATTGCCTATGGCGCCGGAGTCGGCATCGCCGCCGCCCCGGCTGGCGAGCAGGTCCAGTTTGTAGACGGCGGACATGGTGACGGCGGGCGCCTGCGCTTCGCGCTCCGCCGTGGCGGCCGCGTCGCTCTGGCCGCCCTCGGATGACGCCGGTGGCGCCAGCAGGCAGGCAATGTAGAACAGCGGCGCCGCAAGAATCCGGGAATGGTTATGTGTCATGGCTGGAGTCCTCGCATCATGTTTCCTATGGTCAAGTGCTGCTTGAGTTCGGCATTGACTTTCTTCAGTTGCGAAAACAGGCTGTCGAAGCTGCCCGCCAGCGCTTTGCCCTGATCGTCGAAGCCGCTGCCGGGCTCCTTCATCACCGCGTTGCCGGCGGCCTGCCCCTGCTGGATATAAGTGTTGGCCATGCGAATGCCGGTCGCGTGGAACTTGCCCAGATTGGCGCGGATGGTCGCGACCAGATCGGCTTGCTCGGGCAGGGATAGCACGATGGCATCGAGTTGTTGATTGGCCAGGCTGAAGTGCTCGGCGGCCTCCTTGAGCGACTCCGCGTCCCCCACCGCGGAAGCGTCGGTCGCGAATTGCTGGACTTGAGCGACGTGATAGCGGAGCACCAGGGCCGCCTCAAAAGGTTCGGTATTGCGCTCGCGTTGTTCGATGCCGTCGCCGATCTGATCGAGCAGATACATGCTTTCCAGTACCAGCAAGGACATCAAGATGCCGATGAGGGCCACCAACGAATAAATCTGGCGTTTCAAACTCATGATGTGATCCGGATGGATGGCGGTAAAAACTAATCGGCCAACCAATCGGCCGTCAATTCCGGAACTTTAATTCTTGCCGATGCGGCGCCTCGAAATGGTCACGACATGGCTGGCGACAAGGCATTGTTGCGGTGCAAAATGCGAAACCGCCGGAAGTGGCCTAATTTCGCCGCTTCCATGCGGGAGGAACCCGTTGCATCTATCGACTAATGCCTATCCATTGTTCGTCTGAGGAGACGTCTGTCATGAGCACCAGCATTGAATCCGTTCTGCAAGAACACCGCGTCTTCAACCCCTCTCCGGAATTCGTGGCGCAAGCCAATGTTTCCGGCATGGAGGCATATAAAGCCCTGTGCGCCGAAGCTGAAGCCGATTACGAAGGGTATTGGGGCAAACTGGCACGCGAGAACGTGGTCTGGAAGCAACCTTTCACCACCGTTCTGGATGAATCGAACGCGCCGTTCTACAAGTGGTTTCCCGACGGCAAGCTGAACGTCTCCTGGAACTGCCTGGACAAGAACGTCGAAGCCGGCCTGGGCGACAAGGTTGCGATCATCTTCGAAGCCGACCAAGGCGAAGTCACCAAGGTGACCTACAAGGAACTGCTGGCGCGCACAGCCAAATTCGCCAATGCGCTGAAGAGCCTGGGCGTCAAGAAAGGCGACCGGGTTGTCATCTATCTGCCGATGTCGATCGAAGGCGTGGTCGCGATGCAGGCCTGCGCCCGCATCGGCGCCACCCACTCGGTGGTGTTCGGCGGCTTCTCCGCGCAATCGCTGCGCGATCGTATCGAGGATGCCGGCGCGGTGCTGATCATCACCGCCGACGAGCAATGTCGCGGCGGCAAGAACATTCCACTGAAACCTGCTGTCGATGAGGCGTTGACGCTGGGCGGCACCGACTCGATCCGGAATGTGATTGTCTACAAGCGCACCGGCGAGGTTGGCAACCCTGCGGCGACGATGGTCGAAGGCCGCGATCTCTGGTGGCATGACGTGGTGGCCGATCAAGCCGATGTCTGCGAACCGGAATGGGTCGATGCCGAGCATCCGCTGTTCCTGCTCTACACCTCCGGCTCCACCGGCAAACCCAAGGGCGTACAGCATTCCACCGGCGGCTATCTGCTGCATGCCATCCTGACCATGAAGTGGACCTTCGACCTGAAGCCCGACGACGTCTTCTGGTGTACCGCCGACATCGGCTGGGTCACCGGCCACACCTACATCACCTACGGCCCGCTGGCCTGCGGCGCTACCGAGATCGTGTTCGAGGGCGTGCCCACCTTCCCGAACGCAGGTCGCTTCTGGCAGATGATTCAGGAACACAAGGTCAACATCTTCTACACCGCGCCGACAGCGATCCGCTCCCTGATCAAGGCCGGCGAAGCCAACATGGAAGTTGCCCACCCGAAGAACTTCGATCTGACCAGCCTGCGCGTGCTTGGCTCGGTCGGCGAGCCGATCAACCCGGAAGCCTGGATGTGGTACCACGACAACATCGGCGGCGGTCGCTGCCCGGTGATGGATACCTTCTGGCAGACCGAAACCGGCGGCCACGTCATCACCCCGCTGCCCGGCGTCACCCCGCTGGTGCCGGGTTCCTGCACGCTGCCGTTCCCCGGCATCATGGTTTCCGTGGTGGACGAGCTCGGGCAAGACGTGGAGTGGGGCAAGGGCGGCTTCCTGGTGATCAAGCGTCCGTGGCCGTCGATGATCCGCACCATCTGGAACGACCCGGAACGGTTCAAGAAGAGCTACTTCCCGGAAGACCTGGGCGGCAAGCTCTACCTCGCCGGCGACGGCGCGGTGCGTGATGCCACCACCGGCTACTTCACCATCATGGGCCGCATCGACGATGTGCTGAACGTGTCCGGCCACCGCATGGGCACGATGGAAATCGAATCCGCGCTGGTATCGCATCCGCTGGTTGCCGAAGCCGCCGTGGTCGGCAAGCCGCACGACATCAAGGGCGAAGCCATCGTCGCCTATGTGGTGCTGAAACGCGCCCGCCCGGTCGGCGAGGAAGCCAAGCAGATCGTCAACGACCTGCGCAACCACGTCGGCCACGAAATCGGCCCAATCGCCAAACCGGACGAAATCCGCTTTGGCGACAACCTGCCGAAAACCCGCTCCGGCAAGATCATGCGCCGCCTGCTGCGCACGTTGGCCAAGGGCGAGGAAATCACCTCCGACATCTCGACTCTGGAAAACCCGCACATCCTGGAGCAGTTGAAGGAAGCGGTGAAGTAAGCTGTTCCAACCCAAAAAAATGAGCGGCCACGGCCGCTCATTTTGTTCCTGTTTTTGCTTTGCATTGTCCGGCCAGAGTCCGGCAAGAGGACTGTCTTGCCGGACAGTGCTGCAGCAGCTTAGCGGCCCAGTTCCTTGAGGTAGTCGCTACGGGCGCTGACCGCCGTATCGGAGAAGTCGGAGAACAGGCCATCCAAACCCAGGCGGAAGAACTGCAAGTATTCCTTCTTGGGGTCGCCCTGGTAATCGAAAGCCAGCCGCTTGGCTTCATTGCGGAAGGTCCAGGTATGCACCATCAATCCTAGTTTGTGGGCATCCGAGATGAGGCTGGTGGCGGGTTGTGAAGTGGTGTCGCCGTAATTCACGGTGCCATCGCCATTGAGATCTTTCATCAAGCCGGCGGCATCGTATTGGCCTTTGACCGGGACGATGTAGGGTTTCCACGGGCCGACGCCGTCTGCGTATTTCTTGATTTCCGCCAGCCCTGCCGGGGTCACCATCGAATCGAAATTCTCGGTCTTGCCGGCTCGGGTCCAGTCATAAGGCCGGTCAAACGGTGCGGCAAAAGTCACCTTGCCGGTTTTGAAGTCGTAGTCGTCGCCATCCACCAATTGCACCAGGCGAACCTGGGTCAGCGGCCGCAGGTATTGTAGATTGGAGACTTCGAAGGACTGGATGATGACCGGCGAGTCTTTCCTGGTGTAGCCGTATTCGCTAAGCATCGTGAGCAGGCGGTCTTCCAGTTTGAGGCCGGCATCCATGTGATAAGTGGGGTGCTTGGTTTCCGGATAAACCCCGATCACCCGCCCCACTTTGCCGCCTTCGCTCTTGGCCAGATCCAGCACTTCCCGAAATGTGGGGATCTGGTAGAGACCGTTATAAGCCTGGCTACGGTCGCTCAAGGGCTGTTTGGCGCGCAGGGTTTTTATTTCCGCCAGCGTGAAGTCGGTGGCGAACCAGCCGGTCTCATTGACGCCATCGACCTTGCGAGTGGTTTGCAGTGCGGCGAATTCAGGATGCTCGGCCACATCGGTGGTGGCGGTGATATTGGGCTCGTGGCGGGCGATCAGTTCGCCATCCTTGGTGGCGACCAGGTCGGGTTCAATGAAATCGGCGCCGTTCTGAATCGCGAGGCGATAGCCTTCAAGGGTGTGGTCGGGCAAATAGCCGGCAGAGCCACGATGGCCGATCACCAGGGGTTGTTTGCCGTCCAGGGTGGCGAAATCATCGGAATTATCATCCTGACAACCGGCCAGCATGGCGCTGCTGATGCCGATCAGCGCCAAAGCCAGTTTGTGGAAGGGAAATGCGGCGATTTTTTTCATGGAGAACTCCAAATCAAGTGGGAACCCCGTCAAGTTATGGCGCTTGTGTGTCTCCCTTGCGTTGATTTTGTGACGATCATGTTGCACAGCAACGGACAGCCTGCGGGCTGCATTTTTCTTGACCCCGCGCAAGCCGCAGCCCTTCATGAATTCCGGATCGGGTCGATAGTGAAATCATGTGGTCTATTCCACGGTTGGTTCTGGCTGTATCGGTAGTGGTTTCCCTGTTGCTGGTGGGCTGCACGTATCTTCTGCTTTCCGGATTCGGCGACAAGATGCTGCAGCAGTCCGCCGCGCAGCATATCCAATCCCTGTCCAAGGTGACCTACACCTCCATGTACCAGAAGAAGAATCAGGACTGAAGCGGGATCAGGTGGTGGCGTTCGCCGATAACGTCGCCCGTTCCGTGGTGGGCACGCCGATGAAGATCGAATTCCATCGGTCGGACGTGGTCAGCGCGCAGTTCGGTGCAATACGCCAGGACGCAGCCGATGAGCTGGTCGTCAACGCCTTGAAGACCGGTCTCGGCAAGGAAGCCGCCAACAGCGAGGGCATGCGTTTCATGCTGCCGAAGAGTGCCAACGGCGAGTACCTGGCCTGCCACACCCCGGCTAAAAAGGGCGATGTGCTGGGCGTCATCGATATTCGTGCCGGCTATGGCGAACTGATGGGCGATACCTGCATGCATCTGATGCTGGTGTTGCTGCTGCTCGCCCCGTTGTCGCTGGTCGCCGGATTCGTGGATTCCGTGTTGCTGGACAGCCGCGTCGACCGTTTTGTTCGGCAGTTGGATGCCGCCATCGAAAGATGGCCGTGCCAGGTCAGGCGACCGGTCAAGGGCTGACCTCGTCTGATCGGGCTATTGCGCGCCGCGCCTTGAACGATCAGGGAGGCGCACCGGGTTCCGCATGTTCGGCAGTCGACTTGGGCTGGGCATCGCGTGTTGGCGCCTTGTTCTGGTCGGTAGATTTCTGCTGTGCCCTCTTCGGCGCCTGTGTCGCGAGTTGAAGCGCTTGCCGAATCTGTTGCAAATCTTTTGTGCGCAGTCCTTCAACCAGAGCGCGTGACGCGTTACGGCGCAGTTCGGCGTAGGCGCGCAAGGATTGCAGGGCGGCGGCGGAAGGCGCCGCCGCGTCGAGATGCAGTTTGCTCAACTGTTCAAAGCTCTGCGTATAAGGGCTGCTGACCTCGTTTTCGATCCGCCCGGCGAGTTCATCAAAACTCGCTTCCTGCTGGCGCGCGTGGTTGAGGATGGCGCCCCAGCGCGCGCTGATACGGGCGTCTTCATAAAGAAATTCATTGATTTCGCCACGCGCCAGGATTTCCTCGCTCCAGCGATATTTCGCCGCCGGGATATTGCCGATCAGCAAGGCCGCGCCGGTCATCAATGCGCCGGCCGCAAGCCAGCGTCCGCGTCCGGCATGCTGGGCCGGGTCGAGTGGACGGATCAGCGCGGCGCCAGCCAGAATGCCGCCAATCAGGCCGCCGATATGGGCGGCGTTGTCGATGCCGGTGATTTGCAGCCCGAGCACGAGGGTGACGATGGAAAACCCGACCGCGCCCCAGAACAGCCATTTGAATTCAGACGCATTGAGGCGGCCGCGTTCGCGCCAGAGGAACACCATCAGCGCGCCATAGACGCCGAAGATCGCACCCGACGCACCGCCGGAAACGGCACGGTCGCCCTGCGCGATGAGCGACAACAGATTGCCGATCAGACCGCTGCAAAAGTAGATCAGCACAAACCGCGCCGGTCCGTACATGCGTTCCACCAGGCGGCCGCCGTCCCACAGCGAGAGCATGTTGATCGCCAGATGGAAAAGGCCGAAATGGAGAAACAGTGCGCTGCCCAATCGCCACCATTCGCCGTCCTTGGTGGCCGGGCCGAAGTTGGCGCCCCAGGCCAGTTGTACGTTGTTGTTGCTGTGCCAGAGTCCGGCGCCGAAACCGAGCATGATGACGAAAACGGCTGCGTTGGCCGCAATCAACCACAGCGTCACGGGCACCCGGGGGACGCGGTTCTGGAGTTGGTCGATCAGTGGTTGCGGAGGCGAGGACACGGCGGCTGAGTGGGTGTGAATCTGCAGAGGCTGCAAGAATACCTCCGGAAACCGCGACGGTAATACGCGGGATATCTACAAGTGCAATTGTCCAAGCTGCGCAGACAGTGGAAGATATCGAACGTCTCGGTATTCCAACAACACAAGTGAACCTCGACAGCCCCCTCAAATTTCTTGTCACCCCGCCGGATTCAAGTCTGTTGTACAGCGGCTTTTATGATCCGAAACTGGTGCTGCTGTCGATCCTGATCGCGATATTTGCGTCCCACGCGGCGCTTTCGGTGATCGATATGGTGCGTCAGGCGCGCAATCGCTGGCAGCGGCTGTTGTGGCTGCTGGTCGGTGCGCTGGTCATGGGCGGCGGCACCTGGGCGATGCATTTCATCGGCATGCTGGCCCTGCAGCTGCCGTGCCGGGTCAGCTACGACACCGGTATCACACTGATTTCGATCCTGCCCGGCATCTTCGCCAGCGGGGCCGCCTTGCATCTGATCAGCCGCGCCAGCTTTACCTTCGCCCGCATGTTTGTCAGCAGCCTGTTGCTTGGCCTGGGCATCGGCGTCATGCATTACTCCGGCATGGCGGCGTTGGGTCTGGAAGGCCTGGTGCGTTATGACCCGGTGCTTTTCGGCCTTTCGCTCCTGGTCGCGGTGGGGCTGGCCTGGCTGGCTTTGACGCTCAACTTCCGGCTGCGCGCTCGCGCGGGTTTGTCGCGCCAGTTGTTGCGTTTGCTCAGCGCCGGGGTGCTCGGCGGCGCGGTTTCCGGCATGCATTACACGGCAATGGCGGCCGCCTATTTTCTCAGCGACAGCAATCTCGGCCAGGCGGATTCGTCGCTCAATCCGGGTTTGCTGGCGTTGATGGTCAGCGCCATGACGATTTTGTTGATTGCACTGGTTCTGGTTGCCACCGTGACCCAACGGCATCTGGCGTTGGTGCGGCAACTGCGCCAGAGCGAGCAAAAACTGCGGCGCATGCTGGAAACCACGCAGGAAGGTTTCTGGATGGCGGACCGCACGTTCCGCACGCTGGAGGTGAATTCTGCCCTGTGCGCGATGCTGGCGCGTCCGCGCGGCGCAATCATCGACCACCGCCTGCTCGACTATCTGGTGGAATCTGATCGACCAGCCTTTCTCGCTGCAGTCGCAAAGCGTGCCGATTCGGCAACTCGCCGCTTTGAAATCGGGTTGCTGCTTCCGGATGGAAATGCGCTGGCGTGCGAGTTCAGTGTCTCGGCGATGCTTGATGAAGATGGCAATGTCACCGGTCTGGTTGCCTTGATTACCGACATCACGCAACGCAAGCTGGCGGAAGCGCAGATCCGCAATTTGGCGTTCTACGACGTGCTGACACAACTGCCGAATCGGCGCTTGCTGCTTGATCGCCTTGGCCATGCCTTGGCCAGTAGTCAGCGCAGCGGCCTGTATGGCGCGATCCTGTTTCTCGATCTGGATAACTTCAAAAATATCAACGATACCCAGGGGCATGATGTCGGCGACCAACTGCTGAGCGAGGTTGCCAAGCGACTGCAAGCCTGCGTGCGCGAAGACGATAGCGTGGCGCGTCTCGGTGGCGATGAGTTCGTTGTGCTGCTGAAAGGCCTGCACCGCGAGCCGGCGATTGCCGCCGCAACAGCGGAAATGGTGGCCGAGAAGGTGCGCGATGCGATCAATCAACCGATCCTCATTCAGGAACGAGAATTTCACAGCACACCAAGTATCGGCATCAGCCTGTTCTTTGGTCATCAAATCAGTATCGACGAACTCCTGAAACGAGCCGACCTCGCGATGTATCAGGCCAAGGATGCCGGGCGCAACACGATTCGATTTTTCGATCCGGCGATGCAAGCCGGCCTGGATGCGCGTACCGCCTTGCTGGCCGATCTGCGCCACGCGCTGCCGCAACAGCAGTTTCACCTCGACTACCAGGCGCAGGTCGATTTGCAGGGCCAGGTGTTCGGCGCCGAAGTGCTGCTGCGCTGGCGGCATCCGCAGCGCGGACTGATCTCGCCGGCCGAGTTCATTCCGCTGGCGGAGGAAAGTAACCTCATCCTCAGCATCGGCTACTGGGTTTTGCAAACCGCCTGCATGCAGATCAAGGCCTGGCAGGACAACCCGGCCGTGCGTCACTTGCGGCTGGCCGTCAATGTCAGCGCGCGTCAGTTCAGACAGCCGGATTTCGTGCCGCTGGCGATAACGCTGCTGCAGGAAAGCGGCATCAATCCGGCCCAATTGAAGCTGGAACGGACTGAAAGCCTGGTGCTTGATAACGTCGCCGACAGCATCGCCAAGATGCAGGCATTGCAACAGCTCGGGGTCGGTTTCTCGATGGACGATTTCGGTACCGGCCATTCCTCGTTGTCCTATCTCAAGCAACTGCCGCTGGACCAGCTCAAGATCGACCAATCCTTCGTGCGCGATATCGCCACCGACCCGAACGACGCCGCCATCGTGCAAACCATCATCGTGATGGCCAACAGCTTGGGCCTGGATGTCATCGCCGAAGGCGTGGAAACCCGGGCACAACTCGAATTCCTGCGCGACCGCGGCTGCCCCGCCTTCCAGGGCTATCTGTTCAGCCGGCCGGTGGCGCTGGCGGAGTTCGAGGCGTTGCTGTTACGTTCACCTGAAATTGCATCAGCCTGAACTCACGTCTGCTTGTATCCACAACCCTAAACTCGAATCCTGACTCTAACCATGACCGATACCACTCACACCACGTTCGCCATTCAACAACTGATGGACAGCAGCGGCGTCCGCTTCGGCACCAGCGGCGCGCGCGGCTTGGTTGCGGATATGAGCGCCGAAATCTGCTACGCCTATGCGGCGGCGTTCCTGCAGGTCATCGCCGCTCCGCCCGGTAGCCGCGTCGCGCTTGGCATCGATTTGCGGCCGAGTAGTCCGGACATCGCCCGCGCCTGTACGGCGGCGATTCGACAGGCCGGCCTGGTGGCGGACTACTGCGGCGTGCTGCCGACGCCGGCACTGGCGTTCTACGCGCAGGAACACGGCATTGCCGCGATCATGGTCACCGGCAGCCACATCCCGTTCGATCGCAATGGCATCAAGTTTTATCGTGCCGAAGGTGAAATCACCAAGGCGGATGAAGTCGGCATCTCGGCGGCCAGCGTGACATTGCCAGCGCAAATGCAGCTTGATTCTTTGCCGACGGCAAACCCGCAAGCCCGTCAGCTCTACCTGGATCGTTATCTGGATTTCTTCCCGCGCAAAGCGCTGGCCGGCATGCGGCTGGGCTTTTATGAACATTCCAGCGTCGCACGCGACATGTTTCATGAACTCCTGCAAGGACTTGGCGCCGAGGTCATCTCGCTCGGCCGCACCGACCAGTTCGTGCCGATCGACACCGAAGCGGTCGCCGAAGCCGATGTTCAGCAAGCCCGCCGCTGGGCGGCGGAACACGGCTTCGACGCCATCCTCTCTACCGATGGCGATGCCGATCGACCTTTGCTCGGCGACGAGCACGGCGATTATCTGCGCGGCGATGTGGTCGGCATCCTGTGCGCCCAGACCCTCGGCGCGGAAGCCGTCGCGACGCCGGTCAGCAGCAATACCGCGCTGGAAAAATGCGGCACATTCGCACATCTGGCACGCACCCGTATCGGCTCGCCCTACGTCATCGAAGGCATGGAACAGCTGATTCAAAGCGGCGCGCAGCATGTCGTCGGTTTTGAAGCCAACGGCGGTTTCCTGGTCGGCTCGACGCTGGAGAAGAACGGTCATCAGCTACACCCCTTGCCGACTCGCGATGCCGTGCTGCCGATCATCGCGTTGCTGGTTTTGGCGCGCGAACGCGGCGTGCCGGTCTCCCAACTACCCGCCAGCCTACCGCCGCGCTACACCGCCAGCGACCGCATCCAGAACTTCGCCACCGAAAAAAGCCGGCAACTGATCCAGCAACTCACCGAATCAGACGCAGCGCTGCGTGACTTCCTCGCGCCGCTGGTTGTGGCGCCGGCCAGCATCGACCAGACCGATGGCCTGCGCATCACGCTGACCAACGACGAAATCATCCACCTGCGCCCCTCCGGCAACGCGCCCGAACTGCGCTGCTATGCCGAAGCCGCCAGCCAGACGCGGGCGGGGGAGCTGGCCAACGCCTGTCTGCGGCGGGTGGAAGTGTGGGGTTGAGGAGAGTCGAGGCGGCTTTTTGAGCCGTTTCGAAGTTGGCATTCTGGGTCTCATACCCTCGTTCATATTTCCGCAACAAAAAAATAGCCTGATCGTTGCTATTGAAATACCGCTGTTGCATCCCTACCATTAGCACTCGTTGGAGTTGAGTGCTAATCGCTCACTCCCAATCGACCCCCCTTGTTCAAACACGAAATACTGTAGGAGTTAAGTAATGAAGATTCGTCCGTTGCACGATCGCGTCATCGTCAAGCGCATGGAAGAAGAGCGTAAAACCGCTTCCGGCATCGTTATCCCCGACACCGCGACTGAAAAACCCGATCAGGGTGAAGTTGTCGCTGTTGGCCCCGGCAAGCGCGACGATTCCGGCAAGCTGATCGAGATGGCGCTGAAAGTCGGCGACCGCGTGCTGTTCGGCAAGTACGCCGGCCAGACCGTGAAGATGGATGGGCAGGAACTGCTCGTCATGCGTGAAGAAGACATCATGGGCGTGGTCGAGGCCTGAGGTTTTTTAACCCAGCCTCCCTCCCTTAAACAGCAATCTGGAGAAATTAAGAATGGCAGCTAAAGACGTACGTTTTGGTGATTCCGCCCGTGCCCGCATGGTCGCAGGCGTCAATGTCCTGGCCAACGCGGTCAAAGTGACCCTCGGCCCCAAGGGTCGTAATGTGGTGCTGGATCGCTCCTTCGGCGCCCCCACCGTGACCAAGGACGGTGTGTCCGTAGCCAAGGAAATCGAGCTGAAGGACAAGCTGGAGAACATGGGCGCGCAGATGGTGAAAGAGGTCGCTTCGAAGACCTCCGACATCGCCGGTGACGGCACCACCACCGCCACCGTGCTGGCTCAATCCATCGTCAACGAAGGCATGAAGTTCGTCGCCGCCGGCATGAACCCGATGGACCTGAAGCGCGGTATCGACAAGGCCGTGATCGCCATCACCGCCGAGCTGAAGAACATCTCCAAGCCCTGCACCACCAACAAGGAAATCGCCCAGGTCGGCTCCATTTCCGCCAACTCTGATTCCACCATCGGCGACATCATCGCCGGCGCCATGGACAAGGTCGGCAAGGAAGGCGTCATCACCGTGGAAGACGGCACCAGCCTGGAGTCCGAACTGGAAGTGGTCGAAGGTATGCAGTTTGATCGCGGCTATCTGTCGCCCTACTTCATCAACAACGCCGAGAAGCAAATGGCGGTGCTGGATGAGCCCTACGTCCTGCTGTTCGACAAGAAAATCTCCAACATCCGCGACCTGCTGCCGGTGCTGGAGCAAGTCGCCAAGGCTGGCAAACCACTACTGATCATCGCCGAAGATGTCGATGGCGAAGCGCTGGCCACCCTGGTTGTCAACAACATCCGCGGCATCCTGAAGACCTGCGCCGTCAAGGCTCCCGGCTTCGGCGACCGTCGCAAGGCGATGCTGGAAGACATGGCCATCCTGACCGGTGGCACCGTGATCGCGGAAGAAGTTGGCCTGTCCCTGGAAAAAGCCGCGCTGACCGACCTGGGTCGTGCCAAGCGGATCGAAGTCGGCAAGGAAAACACCACCGTCATCGACGGCGCGGGTTCTCCCGATGCGATCAAGAACCGTGTCACCCAGATCAACAAGCAGGCTGAAGAAGCCACCTCCGACTACGACAAGGAAAAGCTGCAAGAGCGCAAGGCCAAGCTGGCCGGCGGTGTTGCGGTGATCAAGGTCGGCGCGGCCACCGAAATCGAAATGAAGGAAAAGAAAGCCCGTGTTGAAGACGCCCTGCACGCGACCCGTGCTGCGGTGGAAGAAGGCATCGTGGCTGGCGGTGGCGTGGCCTTGCTGCGTGCGCGTTCGGTCATCACCAACCTGAAGGGCGACAACCACGATCAGGATGCCGGCATCAAGATCGTGCTGCGTGCGATCGAAGAGCCCCTGCGCCAGATCGTCTACAACTGCGGCGAAGAAGCTTCCGTGGTGGTCAACAAGGTGCTCGAAGGCAAGGGCAACTACGGCTACAACGCCTCGACTGGCGAGTACGGCGACATGATGGAAATGGGCGTGCTGGACCCCACCAAGGTGACCCGCATTGCACTGCAGAACGCAGCTTCTGTCGCTTCCCTGATGCTGACCACCGATTGCATGGTGTCGGATCTGCCGGAAGACAAGAAGGGCGGCGGCGCCCCCGACATGGGCATGGGCGGCGGTATGGGCGGTATGGGCGGCATGGACTTCTAAGTCCGGCTTTACCGGCTACAAACTGGGCTTCGGCCCGGTTTTCAACACAAAAGCAAAACCCCGCTACGGCGGGGTTTTGCTTTTGTTACGCGGGCATCCGTGCCGGCTTGTTTCAGGAGTTGTGATGACAAGCTCGGGAACAGAAGGGTTATGGGCACCGCCATAGTGGCGGTAACATCGCTTCATCAATTTTGGGGAGCGTTACATGCAAGCCGATACCCTGACTATTCGTCCTGACATCCGCGCCGGTCTGCACGCTCTGGCGGAAGAATCCCACCGGGCTGAAACCGACATGCTCAATGAAGCGTTGGCCGCCTACCTGTCGCATGAACGCTGGGCCATGGCTCGCTTGCGTGAAGGGCTGGCCCAGGCGGACCGGGGTGAATTTGTGCCGAATACGTAAATGGAAGCCTTTTTCGCCCGCTACGCCGACTGATCCATGCGGGGCGCTATACCGCCGCTGTCCTGGCGGCGCGCTAAATGGCACCCGCCTCAGATTTGCCATGCTCCAGTCTGATGCCAAGGCGCACTGACATGGTGCGAGTTTCTGCCGCTCCAGCCAATCCAGTTCATATGCCACTCCGCGCGCAGCCCTGTTTACGCGTGCTCTGAGCCCGTTGCGTGTTTTTCATTGCTCTGGCATCAAGTTTGCTAAGTCTCTGCCAGTGCTTGTTAATCTGCTCCACAACAAGAACTGGCTGGTCTCCTCCCTCCCATCGCCACGCATCCCCTCGCGTGGCGTTTTTTTTCGGCCAGATGCATTTCACCCAGCCGGCGTGATTCTTGCTGAACAAGTTTGTCACCTAGAGGAACCCCTTGCCATGAGCATCCGCGTCGCCATCCGCCACAAGACCCACTACCAATACGACCGGCCCGTGAATATGGCGCCGCACATCCTGCGCCTGCGCCCCGCCGCGCACAGCCGCACGCCGATCCTGGGTTATTCGCTGCGCATCCTGCCGGAGAAGCACTTCATCAACTGGCAGCAAGACCCGTTCGGCAACTATCTGGCGCGTCTGGTGTTCCCGGAGAAGACCACGCATTTCGCTATCGAAGTGGAGGTGATCGCGGACATGACCGTGATCAATCCATTCGACTTCTTTCTGGAGGAATACGCCACCGAGTATCCGTTCGAGTACGACGAACAACTGGCCAAGGAACTGGTGCCATATTGCGAATTGAGCGAATCCGGCCCGCTGCTGATGGCCTGGCTGAAAGACGTCGACCTGACCAAGCGCCGTACACAGGATTTTCTGGTCGAACTCAACCAGATGGTCTGGAAGGCGCTGAAGTACAACATTCGCATGGAACCGGGCATTCAAACTTGCGAGGAAACACTGAAGCTGGCTTGCGGTTCTTGCCGCGACAGCGCCTGGCTGCTGGTGCAGATTCTGCGTCACCTGGGCTTTGCCGCGCGCTTCGTGTCCGGCTATCTGGTGCAACTCACCGCCGATCTGAAGTCGCTCGATGGTCCGTCTGGTCCGGAAGCGGATTTCACTGACCTGCATGCCTGGGCCGAGGTGTATGTGCCGGGCGCCGGCTGGATTGGCCTCGACCCGACTTCCGGCCTGTTCGCTGGCGAGAACCATATTCCGCTGGCCTGCACGCCGGACCCGGTCAGCGCCGCGCCGGTCACCGGCGCGATGGACGAGTGCGAAGTCAGTTTCAGCTTCGACAACAGCGTGGTGCGCATTCATGAAGACCCGCGCGTGACCAAGCCGTATCGCGACGATCAATGGGCTGCGATCGATGCGCTCGGCCGCGCGGTGGATGCCAAGCTGGACGAATACGACGTGCGCCTGACCATGGGCGGCGAGCCGACTTTCGTCTCCATCGACGACATGGAATCAGCGCAATGGAACACCGCAGCATTGGGCCAACACAAGTTGGAACGGGCGCAGGATTTGTGGAACCGCTTGACTCAACACTTCGCGCCGAATGGTCTGAAGTTCTCCGGCCAAGGCAAGTGGTATCCCGGAGAGCCGCTGCCGCGTTGGGCGCTGGGCATCTTCTGGCGCACCGACGGCGTGGCGTTGTGGAAGAACCCCAAGCTGCTGGCCGATGAAGGCAAGCCGTATGGGCACACTACCGCGATGGCGGCGGAATTCAGCGCAAAACTGACGGCCAAACTGGGCTTGGCGCCGACTTTCGCGCAGGCCGGCTATGAAGATGCGCTGCACTACCTGCTGAAGGAAGCGGAAATCCCGGACAACCTCGATCCGGCCAAGGTCAACCTGAAAGACCCGCTGGAACGGCGCACGCTGGCCGCCAAGCTGGCGCGCGGGCTGGATGAGCCGGTCGGCTATGTGTTGCCGATTGCCTGGGATGGCGTTGCCGGCTTGTGGAAGAGCAGCGTCTGGACCTTCCGTCGCGGCCGTCTTTACCTGCTGCCCGGCGACTCGCCGATGGGTTTGCGTCTGCCGCTGGACAGCCTGCCCTGGGTGGCCGCCGCCGAACGCGAAACCCCGATCCCGCTCGACATGTTCGCGCCACGCGAAAAGCTGGCCGACGACTATGGCGAAGTCGCCCAGCGCTATGCCGAGTTCAAGCCGGCGGTGAATGCACATCCGGAGATTCAGGCGCAGGGATTGGCCGATGCGCCGGTTCAGGTCAAGGTCATCCACACCGCACTGTGTGTCGAGGCGCGCGGCGGCGTGCTGCGCATCTTCATGCCGCCGCTGTCGGCGCTGGAACACTATTTGGAACTGGCCGGCGCGATTGAAACGGTGGCGACGGAAATGAAGACGCCGATCATCCTCGAAGGCTACGAGCCGCCGCGCGACTGGCGTTTGCAACGACTGATGGTCACCCCCGATCCGGGCGTCATCGAAGTCAACATCCACCCGGCGAGCAACTGGGACGACATGGTTGGCAACATCCGCGTGCTGTACGAAGAAGCGCGGCTGGCGCGGCTGACCACGGAAAAATTCATGCTCGACGGCCGCCACACCGGCACCGGCGGCGGCAACCACGTCACGCTCGGCGGCGCGACACCGGCCGACAGCCCGATGCTGCGCCGGCCCGATCTGGTGATGAGTCTGGTCAGCTACTGGCAGCATCACCCCGGCTTGTCCTACCTGTTCTCCGGCATGTTCATCGGCCCCACCAGCCAGGCGCCGCGCGTCGATGAAGGCCGCGACGAGAAGCTGTACGAGCTGGAAATCGCCTTCCAGCAGATGCCGAAACTGACGTCCGGTGACGAAACCAGCCAGCTCTGGCTGGTCGACCGTCTGTTGCGCAACCTGCTGGTCGATCTCACCGGCAACACGCACCGTTCCGAGTTCTCCATCGACAAGCTGTATTCGCCGGACAGCCCGACCGGGCGCTTGGGGCTGGTCGAATTCCGTGGCTTCGAGATGCCGCCGCACTGGCAGATGAGCGCGGCGCAAATCCTGCTGCTGCGCATCCTGGTGGCGCGTTTCTGGGACAAACCTTACCGGCACAAGCTGGTGCGCTGGGGCACCGAGCTGCACGACCGCTTCATGCTGCCGCATTACATCCGCGCCGATCTGCTCGACGTGGTGCGCGACATCCAGGACTCCGGCTATCCGTTCCAGGCCGAGTGGCTGGATCCGTACATCGAATTCCGCTTCCCGCGCATCGGCACGGTGCAGATCGACGACATCGAAATCGAAATGCGCACCGCGATCGAACCCTGGCATGTGCTGGGCGAGGAGTTGAGCAACGTCGGCACCGCGCGCTTCGTCGACTCGTCGGTGGAACGCGTGCAGGTGCTGGTCAACGGCCTCACCGACAGCCGCTATGTGCTGGCCTGCAACGGCCGCCGTGTGCCGCTGAAATCGACCGGCCGCCACGGCGAATACGTCGCCGGCATCCGCTACCGCGCCTGGCAGCCGCCCTCCGCGCTGCACCCGACCATCGGCATCCACTCGCCGCTGATCCTCGACCTGATCGACACCTGGACCGGCAAGGCCATCGGCGGCTGTGCCTATCACGTCAGCCATCCCGGCGGCCGCAGCTACGACGTGTTCCCGATCAACGCCAGCGAAGCCGAATCGCGCCGCGTCAACCGCTACCAGGACTGGAACCACACACCCGGCCCGGTACCGGTGCCGCCCGACCTGGCACGGCTGGCGGAATTCATCCCGACCGGCAGCGGCCTGCGCCCAATGGCACCGCCGCCGGAAGAGCGGACGCACGAGTATCCGTACACGCTGGATTTAAGGCGGATGCCGGAATAGTCGGATAACAGTGCTTTTGTATGTACGATGAATCGCTTTTTATATAATACGATTCATCTTTGTTGATGGAGCGCGCTATGCCCCAACTGACTGCCAATGATCTAAAAACACGAGGCATCGCCGCCATCGAAGCCGCACTGGCGCATGACACTGAAGCCGTGGTGTCTGTGCGCGGGGTCGAGCGTTATGTGGTGATGGAACTTGCCCAATATCACTATCTGCGCGAGTGCGAACTGGAAGCCGCGTTGGCGCAGTCGCGGGTTGATCTGGCGGCAGGGCGTTTTCGCAAAGAGACGCCAGAGGCGCATCTGGCCAGAATCCAGTCTGAAATTGCGGCCGAAGCAGTCGAATAAGTCAGTGGCATGGCTTACACCCTGGTTTTCACAGAGGACTACGAAAAACGTGCCAAACGCTTCATCAAGCGCCACCCCGAACTGTCGAGCCTGTACTTGAAAACCTTGCAACTATTGGAGGCCAATCCGCACCATCCTTCATTGCGTCTGCATGCGTTAAGCGGAAGGTTGGCCGGCCTGCATTCCGTTTCGATCAACCTGGCTTACCGCATCACCCTGGAAATGCTGATAACCGAACAGGAAATCATCCCGATCAATGTGGGCGACCACGATGCGGTATATCGATAGTCATGAATACGCCCAGCCTGATCATGCCCAGCACGCCCGATTACCTGCCCCTGCCCGATGTCTGGGACGAGATGTGGGATACCGAATCCGGCGTGCGGCCGCATTGGCGCGACCTGGTCAACGGCCTGGCCGAACTCGGTGCGCGTGACTGGTCGGCACGCGGGCAGCGGATCAAGCGCTTGCTGCGCGAAAACGGTGTCACCTACCACGTCTATAACGACCCGCGCGGCTACTCGCGCACCTGGGAACTCGACCCGATTCCGATGTTGCTCGATGTCGCCGAATGGCAGCAGATCGAAGCCGGTCTGGCGCAGCGCGCGCGCTTGCTCGATCTCATCCTGCGTGATTTTTACGGCCCGCAAACCCTGCTTAAACGCGGCTTGTTGCCGCCGGATCTGATTTTTGCCCATGCCGGCTATCTGCGGCCGCTGTTGGGCGCGTTTGCGGCCGATAAACGGCAACTGATCTTTTATGCCGCCGATCTGGTGCGCGGTCCGGATGGCCGTATCTGGGTCATGGCCGACCGCACGCAAGCACCCTCTGGTGCAGGCTACGCGCTGGAAAATCGCACCGTGATGGCGCGCACGTTTCCCGAGTTTCTCGAAGATGCCAGCGTCGCCAAACTGAATCCCTGGCTGGAAGCGGTGCGCGGTGCGCTGAACGGCTTGGGGAATGTCGCGCGCGAGCATTCCGAAGTCGTCGTGCTGACGCCGGGACCGGCCAACGAAACCTATTTCGAGCATGCCTATCTCGCCGCCCGCCTCGGCTACAACCTGGCGCAAGGCGATGATTTGACCGTGCGCGACGGCCGCGTCTGGCTGAAATCGGTGCAGGGTTTGAAACCGGTCGATGTGATCCTGCGCCGGGTCGATGAAGAGTGGTGCGATCCACTTGAACTGCGCCAGGACTCGCGTCTCGGTGTTGCCGGTCTGGTCGAAGCGGTGCGGCGCGGCAATGTGGCGATGGCGAATCCGCTTGGCAGCGGCTTGCTGGAAAACCCGGCGTTGATCCCGTTCCTGCCGGTGCTGGCGAAAGCCTTGCTGGGCGAAAAGCTGTTGTTGCCGAGTGCGGCGACCTGGTGGTGCGGTCAGCAACGCGAGCGCGAACATGTGCTGGCCAATCTGCATCGCCTGGTGTTGAAACCGATCCATCGCGGCCAGACGAGCGAGACGGTGTTCGGCCCCGATCTCGATCGAAAGCAATTGGCCGCCTGGCGTGCGCGCATCCTGGCACGGCCGCATCTGTTTGTTGGCCAGGAACCGTTGCAGCCTTCCACCACGCCGGCTTTGCATAACGGCCGCCTCCTGCCCTACCGGGCCAGCTTGCGCACTTTTCTGGTCAGTCACGGCGAAGGCTATGCGACGCTGCCGGGTGGCCTGACGCGTTGCAGCAGCGGACATAAACTTTCCGCCCAGACTGGCGCGCTGAACAAGGATACCTGGGTGACCCCGGTGGAAGAGGTTGGACGGACGCAGGGCATGCTCAGCATGGCGCAAGCCTTCTCCCAAACGCTGACCGGGCATGTGCCGGTGGACTTGAACGCGCTGCAGGCGACGCTGCCGGGGCTGGAGACCCAAATGGCGACCCAGATCATGACGCCGAATTCAATGCGGCAAAGCATGCCGTCATTCATGCAAGCCTCGCCGCAAACGGCAAGCAGTCGGCGTGAGAATGAAATTCTCACCAGCCGGGCGGCGGACAATCTGTTCTGGACTGGCCGCTATCTCGAACGCGCCGAGGCCGTGACCCGTTTGCTGCGCGCGGTGCTGGATGGCTTATGGGAGGAAGAAACTGCGCCAGGCCTGGAGCCGGTGCTGCATGCGTTGATGCGCTTGATGGGATATGCCCCGGGCGATTGCGGTTGCAAGGAGCACGACGACCTGGCCGCCTGCGTGCGCGAACTGACGACACAGCAGGAGCGCCCGGGCAATCTGGCGCATACCGTGCGATGTTTGCTGGGCTGCGCCTACGGCACGCGAGAATACTGGTCGGTGGCGATCTGGCGGCTGCTGGATCGGGTCGAGCGGGATTGGGGCCAACGTCCGCGTAAAGCCGGCGGGAGCCATGAGCGTATCGATCTCTGGCTCGGTCGCCTGGTCGATGCGCTGGCTGGTCTCGCTGGTCTGGCGTCGGAAACCTTGCCGCGTGAAAGCGGATTCCGCTATTTCGATCTTGGCCGCCGCATCGAACGCGGCCTGACTCAATCGACTCTGCTGACGCAGACACTGCAATCGCGGCTGACCGGCGAAGCCGAACGCGAGAGCCTGTCGCTGGTGCTGGCCAGTTCGGACAGTCTGATCACTTTCCGCCGGCGATACCGCGCCGAGCCGTTCCTTGCCGGTGTGCTTGAACTTCTGCTGTGGGATGTCGAAAGTCCGCGTGCATTGATCTACCAGATCCATACTGCGCGCCGCCATCTGACCGAGTTGACGCATGCCGGCCAGCGCTGCAACGCGGAACGGCCGCTGTTCAGCGCCGAAGAACGGATTTACGCTGCCGAGGCGAACATCGAGGATTGGCGCGTCGATGGTCAGGCGCGCCAGGGTTTGATCGCGACGCTGAGCGAGATTTCCGGGCAGTTGACCGCGGCTTCGGATGGCATTTCTCATACCTGGTTCACGCATGTGCAAGAGTTGTATGCACTCCGCCCGCTGCCGCCGCGCCAATGATCCCCCAAGCCAGACTGCCATGAGCCGCTTTCGCATCGAACACGTCAACACCTATCACTACGCCAACATGGTTGGCCTCAACTATGGTGAGGCGCGGTTATTGCCGCGTACTGCAGCCAGCCAGCGTGTGCTGGAACGCACGCTGGTGATGACCCCGTTTGTCGATGATTACCGTGAACGCGAAGATGCCTTCGGCAATCGCGTGGTCTGGTTCAACCTGCGCCAGCCACATCAGAGCCTGAGTGTGACCGCATGCAGCCTGATCGAGCGCAGCGCGCAGCCGCAAGCGGAGCTGATGCCGGCTTGGGAGTCGGTGGTGGAGATTCTGACCCAGCCGCTTTATGGTGGCGAGACGGCACCGGACCCCGTCTGTGTCGCGGCGCGCGATTACTGTTTGCCGTCACCGCATGTGCCCTATGAAACCGCCGCCACCGACTATGTGCGGCGCAGCTTCAGCCCCGGTCGGCCGCTGCTCGATGCCGTGGCTGATCTGACCGCCCGCATCCACGCCGAATTCGCCTATAGCCCGAACGCCACGCAAATCGACACCCCCATCGCCGAGGTCCTCGCCGAGCGGCATGGCGTCTGCCAGGACTTCGCGCATCTGGCGCTATCCGGTTTACGCGGGCTCGGCCTGGCCGCGCGTTATGTCAGCGGCTATCTGGAAACCACGCCACTGCCCGGCGCGCCCATCCTTACCGGCGCCGATGCCTCGCATGCCTGGATCGGCGTCTACCTGCCCGGGCAAGGCTGGTTCGATTTCGATCCCACCAACGGCACGGCGATCGGCGAGGGTCATTTGACCCTGGCCTGGGGTCGTGATTACGGCGATGTTGCGCCATTGAAAGGCGTGATCTACGGAGGCGGTACGCACCAGCTCGATGTTGGTGTGACTGTCACTCGCATGTTCGATAATTGATCGCGTTTTTGAACCCGATCTTGAATTGAATATGAAACCTGCTACCCCCATCTGCATCATCAAAGCCGGCAGCACGTTCCCGGAAAACGTCGCTGAAACAGGCGATTTCGAAGACTGGCTGGTCGCCGGTTTAGGCCTGCCAAAAACCGAAGTGCGTGTGATCAACGCGAGTGACGCTGCCAAGCTGCCGCCGCCGACTGAATGTGCCGGCGTCGTGATCAGCGGCGCGCACGCGATGATCACCGACGATCTGCCCTGGATGATTCGGCTGTCTGACTGGACCCGGCGCGTGGTGACTGCGCAAGTGCCGTTTCTGGGCATCTGCTTCGGCCATCAGATGCTGGCGCGGGCAATGGGCGGCAAGGTTGATTTCCATCCCCGGGGCCGCGAGATTGGTTGTGTCGACATCGGTTTGCACGCCGCTGCCGAGAGCGACTTGCTGTTCGCTGTCATGCCAAAACACTTTAGTGCGCATGCCGTTCACGCCCAGACTGTCAGCAAGCTGCCGTCAGGCGCCACGTTGTTGGCGAGTAACGAACATGAAGCGACACATGCTTTCCGGGTTGGTGTTTGCGCCTGGGGGGTGCAGTTTCATCCCGAATTCAACCCGGCGCGGATGGCGGTTTATCTGGATCACTTCACGCCTGTCCTGCAGACCGCCGGCATTGATGCAGCGGCAATCCGGGCTGGTTTGGTCGATACCCCGGAATCCGCCGGCCTGTTATCCCGCTTCGTCCGGTTGGCGAAAGCGGAAGCGTACGAGTAGCCGATTTTTTTCAGTCTTCGCTGACCGGGTTGGCTGTAACAGGGTGTCGAAGAACGTGAAAATTTTAAAATTACCGTCACCCCGGCGTAGGCCGGGGACCAGAAGCTGTTGATTCTATTGAGCCCACTGCACTGGACCCCGGCTTGGTCGTCACTCCGGAATGGTTGAATCCGGGGCGGTTGACGGAGTGTTTTTCGACATCCTGGCAAAGGTCAGCCGACCTGGGTAGCCGTTGGCATCAACAACTGCCTGCTACGCCGTAAGAGAAACCACAGCTGTTGCTGGCAAGCGTATTGCTCGGGCGGGTGATCTGATTCAGCGCGGGTCTGGCGGCAAAACCATAACCCTGGACTGGTAGCCGGCTTGCATGGGTTGTGCATTTTGCGTGTTGTTTTATAAGACGCATATTGCGGCGCAACGCGCGGTTCCGTCGCCCGGTCGAGCCGGCCCAGATAGCAGCCAACCTGAACGAGATCAGCCAACTGGTCGAATCCGCCGGCGTGCCGGTCTTTGTCGGCGGCCGCTTCTCGGTGCTGCTACAGCGTGAACTGGAACAGATCGGCGCGCAGCCGTTGGGCGACAACTTTGCACTCGGATTGCGCCTGATCAAGGGCCGGTATGGCGTCGAAGTCAAGCGGCAATTCAGCAACCCGAGCAACCTACCCGAGCCCGACGCAAGTAATTCTCCAAGGCGTGCGGCGATTTCATTCACTATGCTGATGTAGGTCCATTACCAACAGGAGAGATTCATGACGGCCCAGCTTTCACCCTTGGCGCGATTCGATAACCTGCTGCTCGCCACCGATGGCAGCGAAGTCAGCGCCGGCGCGGTCAAGGCGGCGCTGCACATGGCGAGCCGCTGTGGCGCGCATCTCACCGTCATGCACATGGCGAAAACCCTGCCTGACTACGCCATGTACAACCCCGGCGGCGTGCAACAAGCCGAGGACCAAGGCCGCGCGGTGCTGCGCGAGGTGGAAGAACAGGCCGGCACCGCCTGCGTCAACTGCGCGCCGGTGCTGCGCTACGGCGATGAGCCGGTGCGCGAAATCGCCAAGCAAGCCGAGGCAAGTCAGGCCGATCTGGTGATCATGGGCCGGCGCGGCGTGCATTGGCTGGAACGCCTGATGCTGGGCGAAGCCGCCGCCCGCGTCATCGGTCACGTGCATTGCAGCGTGCTGGTGGTGCCGAAGGAATCCGGCATGTGGGACAAAGGCATCCTGCTCGCCGTCGATGGTTCCCGCTTCGCCGATGCCGCCGCCGTCTCCGCCGGCATCCTCGCCAAACGTTGCGGCCTGCCGGTCACCGTGCTCTCGGTCTGCGCCAATGACGACCTCAAGTGCGACATGGTTCAGGCCATGGCCGACCGCGTGCGCGACCTGCTGCGCCAGGACGGCGTCGCGGCCGACAGCGTAGTCAAGGAAGGCAACCCGGCAAAAGCGATCGTCGAAGCCGCCGCAGAAAACGACTGCGACCTGATCGTCCTGGGCAGCCACGGCCGTACCGGCCTCGATCGCATCCTGATCGGCAGCGTCTCGCAACAGGTCGTAGTGCAGGCGAAGTGCCCGGTGCTGGTGGCGAAGGCAGTCTGATTCGGTAGTGGTGATGTGGCGTTGACAACCTTCACCCGCCGGCTGGCCGGCATGCTTCGGCCGCAGCCGCCAACTATTGGGGATAGTTATCTTATGCAGCCCTGACTTCGGCCAGTAGATCGGGATGCCGATCAAGCACTTTGAGTAACTTCACCAATGCCAAGGGAGGCTTGGTCTTGCCATTTTCGTAGCGTGAGAAGGCGTTGACGCCACCGCCAAAAATCTCGGCGGCTTCCCGCTGATCAAGCGCGAGCTTCTTGCGCACACTCGCAATGAAGCCTGGGTCGACAATCGACGCATTCACCTGTTTGTTGAATTCCAGCATCAGATGCATCGAACGGCGGGATTCCGCCGCATCCAGGATGGATTCATCGCAGGCAGGACAAAAGTCACCCGTCACTTGCGGAAGAACGGTTGTCTCCCCTTTGTAGGTGTACGGCATGTCGCGAGTGTCATGTACCAGTTCCGCCGTCGCGCAAGATGGACATTTCATTTCATAGCTCCTTGAAGGACACGATAAGAACATCATCAATGACCGTAAGTTTCAGATAAACATCTCCGGCTGGCGTCGTTGGTCGATATACGTCTTGCCAAATCCGGTGGTCGGCGTGCGTCGTCATGCTCTTGTAGAAATCGGCAGTGGTCAGTGCCAATACAACAGCCAGCATACTGTTGAAGTCGAATCCCAATGCTGTAGCACCCTTGCGAGCGGCATGCGTTGATCGCACCATCCCAGCTTCGATCATGGCTTTGACGACTGACAGCTTGCAGTGAGGCGTGCTTTTTTCCATGTGCGAATATTAACCAAGTAGGTTGTGTTTGTCGTGTTTTGATGCGATCGGTGACGCCTATCGCCGATGATCGCAGCTCAAAGGGGGCGCTAGAAATCTCATCCAACATGCGGAGAGGATCGCCTGTTCTGATTCCAGGTTACCGCTTGGCGATTCCAATGGGGTCATAGCCCATCTTTGTCAACTTTCACCCCTTTTCCCGGCCAAACCGGCCGCAAACCCGCATGAATGCTGGATTGTGTAAAAAAAGTGAAATGTAGTGCCATAGTATTATTAACAAGATGATCCAAAACCCGGAATTTGGCGCATCATCGAGCCATGTTTATTCGGTGCACCCAAACCCCACGGTGAATTTGTTCTACCTCGATAAGTGGGCAGAAACACGTGTGGAGTTCTTGGTCATCCTGAGGTAATCGAAGACCAGGCGAGTATTACGGTTCAGACGACGCATTTTTTCGGCG
>Ga0105047_10000559_pt1 | contig 63506 bp, 52 predicted proteins | sample MAT04_FD_78384 | JGI IMG/M metagenome (GOLD analysis project Ga0105047, IMG submission 78384) | Freshwater microbial communities from Lake Fryxell liftoff mats and glacier meltwater in Antarctica - MAT-04 (megahit assembly) | ecosystem: Environmental > Aquatic > Freshwater > Ice > Liftoff... | reverse complement strand
GGAGTTGCAGGCAGTGCGTGATCGGGCCCGCGCGTTGCCGCGCGATATCCCGCCCGCGCCCGAAGCGTGGGCGAATATCCGGGACCGCATCGAGCGCTCGCGTGTGCGGGAGTTCACACCGCGCGTAGAATCGACAACACACGTGCCACCCGCCGATGGGACAACCGCGTTTTCGCCAGCTCGCACGTCGCCGCACCGAACACGAATCGCATTGGGTGCCGCGGCGGCACTGTTCATTGCTGTTACCACGTTTGCGGTGCTGCGTGAAGGCACTGATGAAACGCCAGCCGGTGCCGTCGCCGGCACACCCGCACGGCTGTCTCCGGAAGATTCACCGGTCGCGTCGCCGTCCATCGAATCGGTGTTTGCGCAATACGACGAAGCTACGGCGGATCTCACGAAAGAACTCGAACAACGACGCTCACGTTTGCAACCGGAAGCGATCGCGGTCATTGATAGCTGTCTCACGACGATCGATCGCGCCATCAAAGAGTCGCGTACGGCGCTGGCGGAGGAACCGAACAACACAACCATCGCCGAATTGTTGCAACTGACGTACCAGCAGAAGGTGGACCTGCTGCGTCGCGCCGCTGAACTGCCGCTTGGTTCCCTCTAGGAATTCATCATGCTCCCACGTACAACATTCCTCGCGCTCACACTGGCAACACACGCGTTTGTGCTGCACGCGTTGGCCACGGTGGCAGACGCACAACAAGCGGTCAGTCGCGGCTGGGCGCTCAACGCCGAAGGCGCGGTCAAAGTGTTCGGTGACGCGGGCTCCATTCGGATTATCGGATGGGAACGTGACTCCGTGACAGTCACCGGCACGGTTGCCAGTATCTCCAGCTTCTTCTCGGGAGGCGACCGCAACGGCGTGAAGATGGGCATCGAAACCAATAGCGGTCCGTCGAAACCGTCGGATCTCGTGGTGCACGTGCCGGCGCGTGCGCGCGTGTGGGTGCGCTCGGCTTCGGCTAATGTCGATATCAGAACTTTTTCTGGTGCACTCGACATCAGCACGGTTGGGGGCACGGTGCACATTCAAAGCACCCCCACGGAATTGCGTGCCGAGAGTATGAATGGAACGCTGGATGTGACGGCGTCGCCGGCGTACTTGCGCCTCAAGAGTGCTACGGGCGCCATCCTGTGGAATGGATCAAGCGACGATGTTGGCATCATCACGGTGAGCGGTCGCGTTGTCGTGAATGCCGGTCGTGTGCATCGCGCGCGCGTTGAGTCCATTGACGGCGACATTCGGTTTGGGGCAGGGTTTGCCGCGAAGAGCACGCTCGAAATTGACACGCACAGCGGGAATGTCACGCTCGCCATTGCGAAAGGTTCCAGCGCCACGTTTGAAGTGAGCGCGCGTGGCTGCGATCTGTTTGGCGCGCGCCAGGGGCAGGATCGGCGGTTCACCACCGCCCTGCCGCCCAAAAATTTCAACACGAGTATTGGTCAGCCGATGCTTGGCAAACCTTCAATTGTTGTACGGAGCTACAAAGGCTACGTCACGGCGGCGATGCAATAACGGCGGAGGCACTCTCACAATGACCACCCACTTTCGAACGACGAAATAGTCGGAATCACTCAACGCAGTTGCGGGAATGATACCCAGCCGAAGCTGGATGCCTTTGCAGGAGGCCTTTGCAGGAGGCCTTTGCAGGAGGCCTTTGCAGGATGCGTTTGCAGGAGGCCTTTGCAGGATGCGTTTGCAGGAGGCCTTTGCAGGATGCGCTTGCAGGAGGCCTTTGCAGGAGGCCTTTGCAGGAGGCCTTTGCAGGAGGCCTTTGCAGGAGGCCTTTGCAGGAGGCCTTCGCAGGAGACCTTTGCAGGTCGCAGCAGAAAAACTCAACTCACCCCGGAGACGATCGTGATTCGTCTATCCCCGCGTACCCTACGCGTGGCCTGCGTAGTTTTGCTCGCAATTACCGCCACCCCGCTCACCGCTGGCCCGCCGTGGATTTCCATCGAACTTCCGGGCAACCCATTTGATCAGAACGCCAGGGATCCGTTTCTGATTGTGCACGCATTTCATCACGGTGAACCCGTCGAATATCCTGTTGCGGGTACTGCAGAAGGTGTCGTGAATGGCCAACGCAAATCCATTCCGCTCACGTTTCAGAAAACACAGCGCCCGGGTGCGTTCGCCGTGAAGAAGCAGTGGACGGATGGCAACGTGTGGATCCTTGCGTTTACAGTCACGCAAGCCAAGGACGATGTCGCGGGTGCACTCGTGACCATTGCCGCCGACGGTCACGCGTCACGCGTTGAAACCTTGACGAAACCCGGCGAAGTCGGACGTCAATCTCCGCGAGCGATTGCCAAGCGCGACATTGACGCTGCGATGCAGGCTGCGGCGGGCGCCGCTTCGCGCTGAACGGCGCTCACGCTGAACGGCGCTCACGCGAGAAACTGCGCTCACGCGACAAACGGCAGCGTCGTGGGAGAACGAAGGGAACACCGGAACCGTGAGGTGCTATTTTCGGGGCGCGGGCTTCACCGAAACCAGCAGCAGATCGGCGTCGCGCACGATGCCAATGCCCGGTGCGTATGCTTTCAATTCAACGGCCCCCGGCTCCAGAGGTGACGACTCGCGCGTTTCAACGACATGCTCCAGCGCGCCGTACGGGGTGCGCAATTTTCCCTCGGTCGCCGTGATCTCCGCACGATCCATCGCTACCTTGGGGGCAACTTCCTGATAGAAGCGTGCACCCTCCAGCGGCAAGCCTGGCATCATCAAACCGGCAGTGGCGCCGTTGCTGCCGTGTCGCCAGCTGCCGTTGTGATTGATGACCTTGCCCGCCTTGTAGTTATCCACCGCCTCGCCAAAGTAGAACACGCTTTTGTTGCCGTCGCAAATGGCGAAATAGTTGCGCGATATTTCCACCAACGTGCCGTTTTCGGTTTCGCGTTCTTCCACAACGCGCGTGGTAATTCCGCCAACACTTTCGGTGGCGTCGAGCACCGTAATCGTGAGTTCCACACCTTTCCCGTCTTTCAGATTGAGCGTGTGCCCCGGCTCAAGTACAAAGTGGGATGTACGTCCCGTCGTGGAAAAGGTGCATTGCGACAGCGGAAATTCGCGCGTGAAATTGACGTCTGCGGTTTGGCGCATTCCGAGCGCCGCAACACCGACAGTGGACATCATCAGCAATCCGGTGGCGAGCGCGTTCATGGAGTACTCCGTGGTTGGTGGGTGAGCGGTAGAAGGTACACGTCCGCCGAGGCATTCGCAGCGCGCGACGTAACGCGCGATCCGACTTTCTGAAACACTGTCGTACCATTCACGCGGATTTCCGTTCGCTGCACTGTGCGCGGAATCGCAACGTCAAAGTCACTCGCGGCCCTCCGATTGTTGACAGTCAGCGTGTCACCGGAAGAACTGTACACCGCGCCGTCGGCCGAGCTGCGCACTACCACATCTTCGCCCGAAGTAAACGACAACCGCACCACGCCGCTGGTCTGCGTGGCGCTGAATACAACGATCACGCGATTTCCCGCCGGGAACGACATGCCGGACAGCACCGGACTCGCGGGTGTCGGAGCACTTGCCGCATTGACCGGAACTGCAACAACCGCTGCGGTGCGGTGAAAGAGTTGTGACACGGAATGCCAGGCGTTGCGCAGCGCTGAGTTTGGCGCGGCCCACGCGACACTTCCCACACCAAGCACCAGCAACACAGACGCGGCCCTGTACATCCAGCGCAGGTCGGGCGTTTTCGCACGCGCGATGACCTGGTGCACAGTGACCGGTCGCGGCGGCGGATCAAGGTGCCGCAGCAGTTCCGCAATGGTTGCGTCTTCCGCCGTCGCAACGCCTACGCGCGTTTGACACTCGGCACAATTCGCAAGGTGTGAGTTCGCCGTCGCTAAAGAGACGCCCACAGACTCGCCATGCGCCAGTCGCTGAACCTGCTCTTCATCAAGGTGCATGTTGTTCATCCTCATAACGTTGCCTGAACTCGCGTTGCGCGCGAGCGATCAGTGTGCCGATGCTGGCCTCGTGCAGGGCCAGCGCACCGGCAATATCGCGGTAACTGAACCCTTCGGCGCGCAGCAACAGGAGCTGTTGATCGCGCTCGGGAAGCTGGCGGATGGCACGCTGCACACGTTGCTGCAATTCGTCTGCTTCCATCACGACGTCGGGCGGGGGAGCGGCGCGCGCGTGGAGTTGTTTTGCGCGATCCATGGTAAGCAGTCGCTGCCGCCGACTTTCCGATGACTGTGCATTCCGAAACAGATTCATCGCCACGCTCACCAGCCAGGCGGCCGGTGCATCGGGAAGTGATCCGCGTTGATACAACTTGACGAACGCGGCTTGCACGATATCCGCCGCGACGTCGGCATCATTGGTGAGGCGACCGAAGTAACGGGCCAGCCGCGCGTACTGTTCGTTGAAGAGTTCAACGAAGCGAGCGTCGAACGGTTCACGCGTGGCGGCATCCGGGTGTTGGGTGTCTTTGCCGGATGCCCGCCTGCTGAATGGCACTAGGTTCACACGATCAGCCAGCTCCGGTTCCTCCAGTGAATAATCCTTGATAGGAACATCTGAGTCGCTCCGTTTGTGACGCGGGTGCCTTGAGGCAGAAGCCTGGTCTGTCTGCTATGCTCAGTAACGCCACTCCATGCCGACCACGAGTGGCGCAAACGGCCGCATCTCGACCGGAACCCACGCGCTGGATTGCGCGTCACGCGAATACGTAAGCACATTGCGCCTGCCGAACATGTTCGTAGCGGCACCAAAGGCGGCGATGGTGCCTGCTCGTCCATGCCCTCCGATATTCCACTGTCTGGAGACGCCAGCATCGGCCCGCGCGTACACTGGTAGCGTCGTGGCACCCAATGCGTGCACGTCCGAGCGTGGACTGCCACCAAACTCGCAGCCGCGATCGCGCAAGTTGCAGGCCTCCCATTCAAACGCACCCTTCACTGGCGTTGCGTGACGGCCCGCCAGGCCTGCGACACTCAGCCGAAACGTCCACCCTCGCCACGGATCCGTGATGACGCCCACATCCAACCCGTGCGTATCGCCATGGGACGGTGTGTAACGCTCTGTACCGATCCCGTACAGGGTGCGCTGTACGCCGCCGTTGGCCACCAGAGTCGCGTGCGGCAAAGTCAGTGTGGCGTCGACCGCGGCGCCGCGCGACACCAAATCGCCGGTGCGCAATGCGCCGGTAGAAAATGGTTCCTCTTCGCCGAGTGCGACTAACACAACGTCGCGCGCGTGACGTTGGTACAGGAGCGCGCCGACGTGGAGCGCTCGGCGCGGCTCATACGCAATTCGCATGACTGTTTGGTAGCTGCGTGCAACGGGAACGCGCGCGGTTCCCGCTCCCACGAAGAGATCGGCCGGAAAGATATTGCCCACCACCGACTCTTCGTTGCGAAGCGATTGCACAAACTGGTGCTGCACGGAAAAACTCGCGCCCAATGTTAATGCGTGCGGTGCGCGCCACTGAACCTCAGCCTGCGGTGCGGCGTACCAGGCGGCGCGAAAGCGCGCCATTGACGCTCCAGCCACCGCCGTGAGACGCTCGGCTACCGAAATGTGATAACGCGCAAAGGCGGTGGTGGTCACTGTGCGAGCGTTCATCCGGTTGTCTGACGCTAAACCGGAGTTGAAGTTTACGGAATATTCGGTGCTACTCTGGTCGGTGCGCACTCCGGTTTCGAGCAGCGATGCGGAAAAGTTTCGTGATGCTTCAAGGAGCAGCCCGGCGTCGCGTCGGGCAGAGCGCATGCGCATTGGTGCGATATCGGCTCGCCATAGCGCAGTGACGTCGCCGTTGGCGCGCCACGCCAGTGCCCGCACGTTTGTCCGCGCCAACGAGCGCGTCCACCCCAATCCTGTTGACGCGCTGCTCCATTGAAATCCGTTGCGGGGTTTTGACCGTTGCATCAGCGAAGTGTCTTCGGCCAAGGCCGACGTGTAAACGGCATCGTGACTGCCGTAATCCAACACACGCAGCTGACCGCCAAATACGCGCAGTTCAATTTTTTCCACGCGATCGAACGATTCACCGCGCACGTACGACGCGTCGTTCAGCGGAACTCCAATTCCCGCAAAGCCGCGGCGCACTCCCACCAGAAAACCTGAAGCGGGTAATCCGACGGGACCATCCAACGTCAGGCGGGCCTGCGTGGAGCTGAGGGATCCGCGCGATTGCAATATCGCCGAAGGCGCACGTGTTGTGGCGTGCACCTGACCTGAAAGCGATGCGGCCCCCCCGGGCGCAGGCATTGTGCTCAGGACCGTGACCGCGCCAATTGCGTCGGGGTTCCACGCGCTGAACATGCCGGTGCTGTGATATGGATTGACGACGGGAATACCGTCGAGCAAGTGCGCAACCTGCGAGGACAACCCGCCCCGAATGTGCAGACCGTCTGGTGATTCGGGACGTGTGGTGATATCGCCGCCGGCTGCAGAGAGCAACAGGTCCCGCTCGGTCGAACGCGGATCGTCGCGCACATCAGTATCGGAACGTTGACGATCGATTGCAGCTGCGCCGTTGTCTTGAGCGCGCCGGGCATCCGCCATCGGTCGGCGAATCACGACGGTTGGCAAGCGCATTTCCAGCGGCACGAGCGCGATATTGATTTCGAGCGCGCCACTGCGCGACGTCATTGCCTGCAGTGTCCGCGTTGTGAAACCCAGGCCCCGCACTGTCAAACTGTGCGTTCCGATTGGGATGTTTCCAAAAGCGTAGCGGCCCACCGAATCAGTCAGCGCGAGGCGATTGGGACTGGTCAAGACCACAACCAGTCCCGCAACGGGTTGATGTGTGTCCGCGTTGCTCACGACTCCCGACAGCGTGGCCCCCGTGTCCTGCGCTGCCGCGAGGAGCATCGCTAGCGGCAGCACTGAAAGCGATATCATCAACCCCTCCACACGCGCAGTGTTGACGCCGAATGTGCACGTTATTACCGCGAATTGCCAGAGGCGTTCCGCAACAATGACGGGCATTGCTGCGGCCTGTCACAAATTGTCCGGTCAGTTGTTCCTCCTGTCGAACTTCACATACACGGAGCGCGAGCGCGCCCCGCCAACAGGAGCAAGCGCCGTGAATAACGTCTGGAGACGTGTTGTGGGAGCATCGTACGCCCTTGTTGCCGCATGCTTGTGTTTGCTGGGCCGCGCGGGGTCGGCCCAGACGAGCGCGTCAGCAACACAACCCGACAGCACACAAGGCGGCACGATTCTTGGTGAACTGCGGGACGCCGCCAGTGCGCTGGGAATTCCGCGCGTCACGGTGTCGGTACGCGGCCTTGCGCTGCAATCGATAACTGATACTCGCGGTCGCTTCATCATTCGTCGCGTGCCGGTGGGGGTCCACACCGTTGATGCACGCGGCATTGGCTACACGCCGGTCACGCGCGAGAACGTGACGGTCCGGGATCGCGACACGGTGCAACTCACGCTCATCAGTAGTCGCGTTGCGGTGCGCCTGGCGGAAGTAATGGTGGCACCCGGATCATACTCCTTCTTTGATACAAAATCGACATCGCAACAAACGCTTTCGCGCCAGCAGATTGAAACCGCGCCGTTCGGCGAAGACCTGTTTCGCGCCATGAGTCGGTTACCGGGGCTCTCGTCCAGTGACTACGGTGCGCAGTTCTCAATCAGAGGCGGACGACAGGACGAAACGCTCATCCTGCTGGACGGCCTTGAATTGTATGAACCGTTCCATCTGAAAGATTTCAACGAAGGCGCGCTCAGCATCATTGATGTTGACGCGATTGACGGCGTGGACCTGCTCACTGGAGGTTTTCCGGTGCTGTATGGCGACAAGCGCAGCGGCGTCATGAATGTTCGGGCACGCACTCCGCGCGCCGACGGCACGCACCTAACGTCCGGCGCGAGTCTCACCAACGCGCACGTCCTGGCCGAGGGAACGTTCGCGGGTGGCAAGGGTTCGTGGCTGGCCTCCGGGCGCCGCGGCTTTTTCGACGTGTTGCTCCGACTCATTAACAAGAAGGAAACGAAAACTCCGTCGTACTACGACGTGTTTGGAACTCTTCGTTACGCACTGGGCAGTCACCATACGTTCGCATTGAACGCACTGAACGCCGGCGACCGCTACAAATTCTTCATCAGGGGTACCACGGGATTCAACGATTCAATCCCCACCACCGAAACGGCCGACAATCGCTATGGAAACGGCTACGTCTGGTTCAACTCGCGATCGCAGTGGGGTGAACATCTGGTGGCGAGTACTGTTGCATCAATTGGCGAGGTAACCGCATCGCGACAGGGTGACGAGCGCACCGTGGTCGGGCCAGTTGAGCTGTACGGTGTGAAGGGCTCGCGCAACTTCACGGTACGCGGACTGCGACAGGATTATCGGGTGCAGTACGACCGCAACGTGCTTGAATGGGGCGTCGACGCACGTTGGCTGCGCGCCAGTTTCGACTGGGAAAATAGAGTCACGCAAAATCCGGACAATCCGGTGGTTGATACAACAGGATTTTATCCGCGCATTACCCGTCGCACAAAGCGCACTGCTGGCACAACGGTGGGTGCGTGGATCAACGAACGATTCCGGCCGGTGGCACCGCTTACCCTCGAGTTGGGACTGCGCTACGACGGCGCTTCGTATACGCACGACCGCAACTGGAGTCCACGAATACACGCGATGTTACAACTGTCGGAACGCAATGTGGTACGCGCCGGTTGGGGGCACTATCGACAACGTCAGGGCATTGCCGACGAAAATGCGTTCGACGCGCTCAATCGATATTTTCCATCGGAACTTTCAAAACAATGGACGCTGGGGTTTGAGCATCGTTACGCCGACAACGGGCAGTTCCGCGCCGAAACCTGGTACAAAACAGGGTCATACCTGCGGCCAATATTGCGCAACTGGAAAAGTGGACTGAACGTCTTTCCGGAATCGTCAGAAGACCGGATGCTGGTGTATCCCGAAGCGACAACATCAACGGGACTGGAACTGTACAACGACTTGCATCTGGGCAAACGTGTCGATGTGCGCGCTGGGTACGCACTGTCCTTCGTGAACGAACGCGTCACGCGCATGCAGAACGTGAATGATCCCTTAAAACTCGTGTTCGATTCCACGCACGCCGGACCGCAGGATCAGCGACACGCGCTGAACCTCGACGTCACGTACCGGCTGTCCGGAAAGTGGACCGCCACTACGGCACTCACCTACCATTCCGGTTGGCCGTACACCAACGAAACGGGCGTCTCCGTCAGGAGGCGGAACGGTACGATGGACCTCGTGGTTCGACCAGACTCGGTGTACGGCGCGCGATTACCGTCGTATCAACGCGTCGACCTTCGCGTCACACGACGCAAGGTTACGGCCAACAGCGAATTCCGGTTCTTTGTGGAGGCCATCAATCTCACGAATCACGAAAATGTCCTCGGTTATGACATCTATCGTGTACGCGACGCGGCGGGTGCGTTGCGGGTTCAGCGTGATCCGGAAACCTGGTTTTCCCTGCTGCCCTCGGCCGGATTCAGTTGGAGTCGAAAGTTTTAACCGCGCCAACTCGCAGCAACAACCAACCGAGAATCCCGGCGAGCATTGAACCGACGAGTACCCCAATCTTGGCCTCTGTCAGCTCGGTACCTTCGCCATACGCCAACCCTCCAATAAACAGCGACATCGTGAAGCCGATGCCTCCCAGCGCCGCCACGCCGATCAACTGACGCCAGTTTGACAGCGCTGGGAGCTGCGCAATGTTGGTGCGCACAGCAATCCACGAAAACACGGCGATACCCAGTGGCTTGCCAATCACAAGACCGCCCACGACGGCTGCGACCACCGGCCGTCGAATGAGGTGTCCCAGATCGTCCTGCAGTCCCACGCCGGCATTGGCCAGTGCGAACAGCGGCATGATAGTGAACGCGACCACTTTGTGCAGCGCGTGTTCGAATCGCGCGAGCAGTGAATGGCCGTGATCGGATGCGCTGATGTCGTGTGGCGGCGAGTCTGCGCGTGCGGCGGCGGAAATGGACTGCGCGTGACGTTTCCCACCTGACGCCGGGATGGTGAATGCGAGCAACACACCCGCAATTGTTGCGTGCAATCCGGAATGGAGTACCGCCAGCCACAGGAGAATGCCAATCAAGACGTACGGCAACGCGCGATTGACATTGAACCAGTTGAACGCGACCAGTACCAGCATCAATACCGCTGCCCCTCCCAGCGCCATCGTATTGATTTTCGCAGTATAAAACAGTGCGATAACCAAAACGGCTCCAATGTCGTCAACAATTGCCAACGCCGCGAGATACACTTTGAGTCCAGATGGCACGTTCGGACCAAGCAATGTCACGACGCCCAGCGCAAAAGCGATGTCGGTGGCCATCGGAATGCCCCATCCCGCTGCGGCATTGGTGCCGCGTGTGATGCTCCAGAAAACGAGTGCGGGCACAACCATGCCACCCAGCGCACCAACAATCGGCAACGCCGCACCGCGGACCGATGTGAGTTCGCCAACGAGCACTTCTCGCTTGATTTCCAGGCCGACAACGAAGAAGAACACGGCCATCAGTGCGTCGTTGATCCACTCGTGCAACGAGAGTGTGAGCGCCCAGGGTTGCAGGCCGATCGTGAAGGTGCGCTCCCACACGTGATGATACGAATCGGCCCCGGGTGAGTTGGCCCACACCATTGCCGCCAACGCGCAAACCAACAGCACAATGCCGCCGGACGCTTCGGCCCGCACAAATTCGTCGAACGGACGACGCAACTTTGCCAGCGACTGCGTGATGGGTGTCGTCATCTCAGATTGATGGGGCAAAATGCCACGGTTGGCGTATGGCGACAAACACACGCGTGCGAAAGATGTTGTAAACGAAGAATGTGGTAGCGTTCCGGCGGCAAACGCTTCACCTTGCTGTCATGCGATTGACCTCGCGACTTCTGCTCTCCGTGCTGCCCCTCGTGGCCCTCATGATGGCCGGTTTTGGCGCCTGGCTACTAGTGGAACGCGAACGCTCGTTGGTGCCCGCAATGCGGCAACAGACACGAGTTTATGCACAGGCCGTTGATATCGCACTTGAAAATGCTTTGCGCGATATCGAACAGGCGCGCGTGCAGGAATTTATCGATCGCCTGAGCGCCGATCCTCGAATTTTTGGTGTGTTATTGTACGGCGCCGATGGGTCACTGCGTTACGCCTCCGATTCGCTTACGGGTGCGGCGGCCGCACCCGACTCGATTCTCTCGCAAGTGCTCAAAGGCCGTGAAGAAATTGTGTTTGAACGCACGCTGGGCAACCGCAAAGTGTTTGCCGTGCTGCGGTCTGTTCGCGAAGTGCCGCCTGACACCGCGCGCGGAAATATTCCGGCGGGCGCACCCGGCGCGATTCTCGGCGCGCTGGAAATTGCGCAACCGTTTGAACTGCTACAGGGCGAACAACAACGGGTGCGCGCCGAAGTGGTGTTGGTCACGTTGGCACTCATGGCCGCGCTGTCGCTGATGTTGGTGTTTGTGACCCATCGGTTGGTGGAACGCCCGCTGCAACGCCTCGCGGCCGCCGCCCGCGAACTCGGCGAAGGCAACGTCGACGCGCGCGTGCTTACATCACTGGGCGCGTCCGAACTAAACGCACTCGCTCGCGAATTCAACGAAATGGTGGAACGCCTTGGCACCGCGCGGCGAGCACTGTTGCAAGAAAGCGAAACGCGGGTGCGTCTGGAGCGGCGGCTATCCGAGGCGGAGAAGTTGGCGGCGGTTGGTATGGTGGCCGCGGGACTCGCGCACGAAATTGGCGCGCCGCTGAATGTGATTTCTGGCCGAGCCGAGATGTTGTTGCAGCAACACGGCGGCGATGCGCGCATTTCGCGACATCTCGAAAGTATCATCGCGCAAATTGGCCGCATCACACGCACCGTACGGAGTTTGCTTGACTATGCGCGCCGGCCCGAGCGCCGCGATGATCGCGTGCTGGTTTCGACGGTGATCGACGGCGCGGTTGACTTTTTGGAGGCGGAACTGTTCAAAGGGGCGGTGAGCGTCACCCGGCACGAGCCGAAGCCCGGGGAAGGGGAGCTGTGGGTGCAGGGTGACGGCGATCAGCTGCAGCAGGTAATCGTCAACCTGCTCGTAAACGCACTTCAGGCCATGGATGGCCAATCGGAACCTCGGCATCTCACGATCTCGATGGGCCTGTGCGAAGTTGACCCAGCCCTCCAAACTGCCGATGCTTTTATTGAGATCGGTGACTCGGGCCCGGGTTTGGCAGATGAGATGTCAGATCGCCTGTTCACGCCATTCTCCACCACCAAGGCCACAGGCACCGGGTTGGGATTGGTGGTGGCTCGCAGCATGATTCAGGATCACGGAGGCACATTGACAGGTACTAATCATGGCGGGGGCGAACGCGGTGCAATATTCACGGTGCACCTGCCGGCGGTCGTGTAAGCCTCGTACGCCTCACGCGCTCCCTCGTAGCCCATATTCCTGAAGTGTCCACCCCAACGACTGCATCGTGGGACGTTGCTTCGTCCCCAGCTGACTCCGCCCGTGGTGTGGCCGCTCAACCGGCCGCCTCTGGGCGCATTTTGGTGGCCGAGGATGACGGTGCCTTGCGCGAGTTGCTGGTGGAACTGTTGACGGATGCGGGCTACGACGTTGTCGCCGTTGCCAGCGGCACTGACGCGCTACCGCGGTTGCGCGGAGCAAATCCGCCGGATCTGGTGTTGACCGACCTTGTCATGCCAGGCTTGGGGGGCGAAGCGCTGCTGGCGATGATTCAGCGAGAACGGGCGCACATTCCCGTCGTCGTGATGACGGCGTTCGGTTCCATCGACTCGGCGGTGCAATTGGTGCGTGCCGGTGCGTTTGACTACGTGACGAAACCTGTTGCGACCAGCGCACTGCTGCAGTCGCTGGCGCGCGGCATTGCCGAAGCGCGCGCGCAGCAAACACGCGCGCAATCGCCTCCCAATAGCACGGGCGACCAGTTCAGGGGCATCGTGGCTGAGAGTGCCGCGATGCAGCAGTTGTTGGCGGTGGTGCAGCGCGTGGGTGTGGTGTCGCATCCCGTGCTACTGACGGGGGAGAGCGGAACGGGCAAGGAAGTGCTGGCGCACGCGATTCACGCCGTGTCCGAACGGGCAGCGTTTATCGCCGTGAATTGCGGTGCGGTGCCAGCGAATTTGATCGAATCGGAATTGTTTGGTCACGAGCGCGGAGCGTTCACGGGAGCGGATCGCGAAAAAGTCGGCTTATTTGAAGCCGCCGATGGTGGTACGCTGTTTCTGGATGAAATAGGCGAGCTGCCGCTGGCGTTGCAGCCGGCGCTGCTGCGCGTGCTGGAGCGTGGTGAGGCCAGGCGGGTTGGGTCCACGCGTACGCGCCGGTTTGATGTACGCGTCGTGGCGGCGACGAATCGCGATTTGGAAGGTGAGACCCGTGCCGGTCGATTTCGCGAAGATTTGTATTGGCGTTTGAATGTGTTGCATCTGGATGTCCCGCCGCTGCGTGAGCGTCCTCAAGATGTGAAGGCGCTCGCGGCAAAATTCCTGGCGGAAGCGGGCAACACGCACACGCTTGATGCGGCGGCCGAGTCGTTGATGTTGTCGTACGCGTGGCCAGGCAACGTGCGTGAGTTGCGCAACACCATGCAGCGCGCGGCAACGTTCGCGCGGGCGGAGGTGATTACCGTGGCCGATTTGCCACCGCGCCTGCGGGCGGCCAATCAGGCGGCATCACTCGTGGCGAAGGCGTCCAGCGAGCAGTTGCCGCTGCACGCGGTCGAGCGTGCGTATGTGCTGGAAGTGTTGCGGCAAACGGCCGGCAACAAATCACGTGCGTCGGAAATTCTTGGGTTGGACCGAAAAACGTTGTATCGCAAACTGGCGGAGTATGCGTCGGAGCGTGAAGTCGAAGATGCGATGGACGAAAGCGCGGGCAGCCCCGAAAGCGCGGGCAGCCCCGAAAGCGCGGGCAGTACCGCCGGCGATTCGGGCTCGCGTGATGTTTCCGATACCCGGTACGGATCATGAAAGCACGGCGCACGATTCTTGGAGTTACTGCACTCGCGGCTATCGCATTGAGTTTTGGCGGCGGCGCCTGGTGGGGTGATCGTTCCGCGCGTCGGTTGGATCAGTGGGGACCGGAGCGGTTGATCTCGACGGCGATTGATTCCGTGCGCGCGAACGCGTTGGATGCGTTGCCGTCGGACGAATTGTTGCGTCGCGCGGTGTCTGGCATGTTGCGTGAATTGAAAGATCCGTACGCGGCGTTGCTGCGCCCTGACGGTGCGCGCGAATTTCGCGGGTCGCTGAATGGTGATGGACAAGGTTTGGGCCTTGCGATGCATCGGCAAGGAAACCACCTGCAACTCGCACGCGTTTATGCGGGCTCGCCGGCGGCCGCGGCGGGACTGCGCACGGGTGATCGCATCATCAGCGTGAATGGATTGCTGATCAGCAATCGCGATGCGCGCGCGGGAGCGTCTGCGGGCGATGATGCAGGGCCGGCTGTATCTCAGTCCGATTCCAATCGATTGGTGGTGTTTCGGCCGCTTCTGGATGACACGGTTCGCGTTACACTTGCGCCGGGACGTTGGCATATGCCAGCCGCGGTGGATGCGGTGATGTTGTCGAAAACCACGGGCTACGTCGCGCTCACTCGAGTATCAGCGAAGTCCAGCGAAGAGTTGTCGGAATCGATTGATGGTCTGGTCGATCAGGGCGCAAAAGCACTCGTGCTCGACTTGCGCGGCAACGTTGGCGGAATGCTGGAGGAAGGAGTGCGTATCGCGGCGCTGTTTCTGCCGCGCAACGCGCTTATCGCATCGGTCACTGGCAAGGCCGGCATGCCGTCGCTCGAACGACGAGCGTCACGTGGTGGGAGGTGGGAATCACTGCCCATTACCGTGCTGGTTGATGCACGCACCGCGAGTGCGGCCGAAATCGTTGCGGGCGCGTTGCGCGATCACCAGCGTGCGATGCTGGTGGGTGAACCCACGTACGGAAAAGGACTGGTGCAGCGCGTGGTCGCGTTGACGCCCGAGCTTTCGATGCGCATGACCACCGCGCGCTGGATGACGCCGTCGGGACAAGTACTTGAGCGGCGGCACGGCGACGGCATCAACGCCGTGGGAGGTTTGATGCCGGATATCTTTGTACCAGACGCAGCGCGCCGTGAGGCGCTTTCGGCGCCGCCGGGCCTGAGTGATTTTGCATCCGCGCGCCTGTTGCGCATTGCGGATACGGCCGCGGCGCGAGCATTGAAGGAAGGTTGGTCAGACAGCGCGCCGTCTGTGCTGGAGTCGCGTTTGCACGGTGTTGTGAATGCGTATCTCGCGCCGACTCGCGGCAATCCAACGGGTCGCGCCGTGTTGGTGGGTGAAGCGACGCGCCTGGCCACTGTGCGCGTACTTGAAGTCACCGGCCACAGCGACGCGGTGCTGCGATATGGCGTCAGCGCCGACCACGCACTACGCGCGGCATTGGAGATCATTGCGCCAGGCGCGCAGGATTTACCCGTGAGCGTGTCGGCGATTTTCGCGGTGAATGCCAAGGCAGTCTTGCCCACGCTGGCTTCGCTTGATCTGTGGATTGTGCAGCGCTACAAGTCTGCGCAGCTGTTGCCTGATTCTGGTGCGCGTACTTCTGGCCTGGCGCGGCAGGCGGGCGCACCTCGCGTTGAATCCGCTCTGTTGGCCGGCCGTCGCGACACCGTGGTCGCGCTGCAATTTGCCTCGAGCTATTGGCGTCCCGCTCTCGGTGCCACGTCCGTCGTGCAGTTGGCCGATCCCGCGGGCGCTGTGTCGGGTATTGCAGGTCGTATCACCGCGCGACGTGCGTTTCGCACACCACGCGTGGCTGGTGCACGGGACAGCGTGCCGGACGACTGGCGCGTGGGTTGGGCATATCTCGTGGCCATTCCGTCGCGTTCGGCGAATGCCTCGCCCTCGGGATTCAACAGTTGGTCGGTGGTAGAACCGCCATCAAAGAATGCTCCGAAGCCAGCGACGCTTGACGCGCCGAAGCCAGCACCAGCGGCGGCCGTTAATACTCCGCCAAACTCTTCGGCCACGTTGCCGCCCGCTCGTTGAAGCGAGTGGTGACGCACGGTTTAGCGCTTCGCGTGCGGAATACGCTGATTGCAGTCACGCTGGTGTGGTGCGCTGTTGGGGTGACGCCATCGGCCCGAAATCTCGCGGCGCAATCACGACGCGCTGATACGGGTCGAGATACCGCGTGGAAAGATCCTGGCGCCGATTCGCTGATAACGCGCGCGGTGCTGTTGCGCAGCCTGCAACTCGCGGACAGCACGTTGCTGAGTTATCACGCGACCGCCCACGGGTTTCTGGCGTTTCTCGCGCAACTTGGCGAAGGTCAAATCATACCGCCCAAGGTTGTGCAGAGCGAAGAGCTGGCGCTGTCATTGTCGTGGTGGCAACCAGGAAGCAGTGCCCAACAACTCATCGGGCGGCGCGACACCACGTTGCTGCCCGCAGAAGTGGGCTACTATCGCGATCGGTATGCCGTCGTCCTGGATAATCTGCCCGATCGCATTCGGTTGGGTGATGGCTATGACGTGGCGGACGTTCCGCACCCACTCAGTATTGATGCGGCGACGCGTTACGAATATCGGCGTGACGATGGCTTCCACATCAATCTGGTTGGCGGACGGAAAATCACCGTTGATCGGGTTGAGTTCCGTCCACGCGACCCATCAAAACCGAGTGCGGTTGGTTCGGTCTATCTCGATCACGAAACTGGCGCCGTCGTGCGCCTCTCGATGACATTCACGCGCGCTGCGATTCTTGATAAGCGTATCGAGACGCTCGTGGTCACACTGGAAAACAGCCTGGTCCGTGAGCGTTACTGGTTGCCGCACAGCCAGGAAGTGGAAGTGTCTCGCAGCAGCACATGGTTCGATCTGCCAGTGCGTGGCATTGTGCGCGGGCGGTGGGAAATTTCCGGATACGACATCAACGAAAAAACACCGACTGCAACGATGGCATTGCCGCGTTGGAGTTCGAAGTCACGAGCGGAATTGCAGGCGTACAAGTTTGAAGGCACTGTGGCCAGCGTGCTTCCTCCAGAAATGCGATTGGCCGGCGACGATGACGTCGCCGCTGCACGCCAGATGGCGGAGCAAGCGGTGCGGGCATCCGCGTTAACGCGGCATCGCAATTCGGCGGCGTTTGGTCGCGGTATCAGCGATCTCGCGCGTTTTTCGCGCACTGAAGGATTGGCCGCGGGTTTTGGCGTCTCCCGCCATTGGGGCGAAGCGTGGCAAACTACACTGCGGGCTCGTTATGGATTTTCTGATCACGAAGTAAAAGGCCGTATCACACTGGGTCGGGCCCCGGCGCTTGGTGGACCGCCAACCATCGAAGTGTTTGCCGAACGCGAGTACCGCGACGTAGCGATGCCGGAACGCAGCGGCGTTTCTAATTCACTGCACGCATTGTTCGGCAGCGATTTCACCACGCAGGTTGACACGCGCGCTTTGGGGTTTCAGTATCGGCACTCGTCACGGAGTCCCTTCACATGGCGCGCGGCTGCCGAAAGTGATGATCCGTTGTACGTTTACGCGAAACCACTCGTACGAACATTTGCGCCCACAGTGCCGGCGTGGACGTTGCAAGGTGCGCGCGCTGAGGTGCGCGGTGGTGGATCCTCATTTGCCCAAAGCAACCCACTCACGCGACGCTTGTGGTCGTTCTCACTCGCGGCTGGTGCCTACCGCGGCGATTCCTCATACCGCCAACTTGCGTATCTCGATTCGGTTGGGGCGCTCGCACGCGACTGGAGCACGAAACCCGTGGTTGCACGCTTTCTGGGCGAAGTCACCTTTGAACGCGCGTTCACACGCGAACGCATTTTGGTGTTGCGCACGAACGGTGGGGTTGCCGTGGGCAACGATCTGCCACCACAGTGGTTGGTGTTTGCGGGTGGACCCTACAGCGCGCCGGGGTATGCGTGGTCAAGCCTGGCTGGAAAAGCGGTGATATCGCAGCGGGTTGAGTTTCGCCAACCATTTCCGGGGCCGATAATTCCGCTGGGCAAGTACGGTCGCGCACCAGGACGCATTGTGTTGGCGCCCTACCTGCAAGCCACCGCGCTTGGCGGCGCCAACCCAACCATCTCGGCCAGCAAGAATGGCGTTTACCCAAGCGTCGGCCTTGGCGCGCTGCTGTTTTTTGATTTGCTGCGACTCGATGTTGCGCACGATCTTCGGCATCGCCGGTGGAGTTTTGGTGTCGATATTGATCGCGGATTCTGGGGCGTGATGTGAACCGGACCTCAACAAAACTCGTGCGCAAGTCTGTCAGCGTGACTGACACCTACAATCAGGCGTACTTCGAAAAATGGTATCGCAATCCGCGTCATCGCGTGAAGACTGCGGCTGAGCTTGCGCGTCAGGTGGCCTTCGTGTTGCACATCGCCGAATGGGTATTGGCGCGTCCGGTGCGCAGCGTGCTCGACGTGGGATGTGGGGAGGGACAGTGGCGCGCCGCGCTACGCAAGTATCGACCCTCCATTCAATACACTGGCGTCGATCCCAGTGAATATGCGGTGGCTCGCTATGGAAAATGCAGAGACATTCGTCTGGGGTCGCTCGAGAACTTGCGGGAATTGTCCCTGAACGGCCCATTCGATCTGGTGGTGTGTTGCGGGATGTTGAATTATATCGCAGCCGAATCACTAGCCGATGGGCTGGGGACGGTGGCATCATTAACGCACGGTGTAGCATTTCTGGAGATTTTCACCGGCACCGATGCCACTGAGGGTGACACCAGCTGGCCGTCTCCTCAGAGTGCGGGTTGGTATCGCTCAACTTTGAACAACGCGGGACTCGTGAGTGTGGGGCTGCATTGTTACGTCCAGGAGGGACGGCATGCCATTGCTGAACTGGAACGGGTGTTTTAATCGGGGAGCGCACACGTTTGCTCTCCCTGTGCTTTCGTGTGTGATATCGCAATTGAATCTGCAATTTCAACTCGCGCGGTGCCACACGTGAGCCAGGCTTCATTTCCAAATACACTTATTGTTGAAGCGTCGCGCGCGATTTCGCGATACGCGGCGCACCAGTGGGTGCTCGAAGCGATGGCGATGCGTCTGCCTCTCAGTCAGGTGTTGACGCGGCTCGCACTTTCCATCGAAGACGCTGCACCGGGAAGTTTGTGCGCGGTCATGCTGATTGACGAAAGCGGAGCGCATGTGCATACGGGAGCCGCGCCAAACCTTCCCGCTCAATACACTGCGTCAATCGACAGCTTGCCAATCGGACCCGCGGTTGGCTCCTGTGGCACCGCTATCTGGCGCCGCGAGCGTGTTGTGGTGTCGGACATAGCCGACGATCCGTTGTGGGTCGCCTATCGGGATCTGGCGCTGGTGCATCAGTTACGTGCGTGTTGGTCGACGCCCATCATCGCGGGCGATGGAGCCGTACTCGGCAGCTTCGCGGTGTACTACCGCACGGTGCGTGAACCGCAGGCATCGGAAATCAGTTCAGTCGACGACGCCGTGTCACTGGCGTGTGTTGCAATTGGTCAGCAGCGCGCCGAGTCGTCGATGCTCGTGAGTGAAGCGCACTATCGCGCGGTTGTCGAAACCGCACCCAGCCCGATCGTTGGACTTGACGCTGACGAGACCGTGACGGAGTGGAATCGGGCCGCCGAAAACATGTTTGGTCGCACGCGTGATTCAGTCTTGCTTCGCCACTTCAGCAAAACCTGTCTTGAGAGCGACGCCCGGGCGACTTTCGACCGGTGCTTTTCGCAATCGCACACCCAACGCATGCTGAGCTCGTGCGAAACAGAAATTCTTCGCCCCGATGGCACCAGGCGCTGGGTGATGTGGAGCATGTCGCACATCATCGCGAACGACAAGGGTGTTGATGGACTCCTCGCCATCGCGCAGGATATCACCGGTCGCATGGAAGCAGAAACAGCGTTGCGTCGCAGCGAGCAACAGCTGCGGCATTCACAAAAAATGGAAGCGGTCGGCCGACTGGCTGGCGGCATTGCACACGATTTCAACAATCTCCTGACTGTGATTCACGGGAACACATCGCTGGCGCTGCAGGACTCGGCGAAAGGATCGCCGCAACAGATGGCATTGGAAGAAGTGCGCGATGCGTCAATACGCGCCACGTCGCTCACGCGTCAATTGCTGACGTTTAGCCGGCGTGAATCGGTCGAACTGCAACTGCTCGACCTCAACGTGATCGTCGAAGACTTGCGACGTATGTTGGGTCGACTCATTGGCGAACATATTCAGCTCGAGACCGAATTGTCGAGCATGTCAATGGTGGTAAAAGCGGATCGCACGAATCTCGAACAGCTGCTCATCAATCTCGTGGTCAACGCGCGGGATGCCATGCAGGACGGCGGTGTGCTGAACATCGTGACCAGTCGCGTGACACTTGAGGACGAAGCCGCCGCCGCGCTTGAACTGGTGGCCGGACCATACGTGAGTCTGAGCGTCTCAGACACCGGGTTTGGCATGGACGAAGAAACGCAGGCCCGCGCTTTCGAACCCTTTTTCACCACGAAACCACCGGGCGAGGGTACCGGACTCGGACTCGCGACCGTGTACGCCATTGCGTCGCGACACGAGGGCGCCGTCAACATTGCTTCGCAACCCGGCATTGGAACTACCGTGACTCTCTGGTTGCCGTCGGTGCCTGGAATCGTCGCCACTGCCGCGGTGAGTGGGGAACATCCGGCGCAGAACGGAACCGGCACCGTCTTTCTGGTCGAAGACGAAGAGGCGGTACGGCACCTGGCGCGCCGTGTGTTGATTGCGCACGGCTATCGCGTGCTCGAAGCTTCCAACGGCGAAGAAGCGTTGCAACTCTGGAAGAAATTCGGACAGACGGTGGACGTCGTCGTGACCGACGTCGTCATGCCGAAAATGGGTGGGCAAGCGCTGGTCGACCTTCTGCGTTCCGATCGGCCGGACCTCGCAGTAATTTTCTGCTCCGGCTATTCTGACAACACGCTGCTACCGATGAGGGAAGACGACGTGCACACTGCGTTTCTCGCCAAACCGTTTACACTGAATGCGCTGGTGGAGCGCGTGTCGCGCCTGTGTGCGCTCTCGACTCGCTCGGGCAGTGGCGCGTATCCTGCGCTCCGCATCGAACCGTGACCGCTGTGAATTCGGAGCACGGTTTTGGTGCGGAGCAGAGGGTGAGCGGTTCGACAGTCGACGCATCGTCATGGACGGGGTACGTGGAACGGCTGGCGTCTGCTGGCCCGCGCCATACGCCGCCACCGCCGCTGCGGGCGATGGCCGAAGAACTCGCGCGGCGCGCGTTGGCGCTGTTGTTCACCCAGTTCGCGCGCGAAGTTCGAGTCAATTCCCGCGATGTGCGGGCCGAGGCGCAGGCGTTGGAGTCGTTGTTGCGCGAAGCACTGGGCTTTGTGTTGCCGGCCGAACGCGTCAGCACCGTTGCCACAGAATTTCTCAATCAATTGCCGCACGTGCACGACGCGCTCGAAGATGATGCCATGGCCATTCTGTCGGGCGATCCCGCCGCGGCCAGTCGTGAAGAAGTGATCCAGGCCTATCCCGGATTTCTGGCAACGGCGGTGCATCGGCTGGCGCACGAGTTGTACACGCGCGGCGTCCCAGTGCTACCGCGATTGCTCAGCGAATGGTCGCATCGTGAAACGGGCATCGATATTCATCCGGGCGCGACCATTGGTCGCTCGTTTGCGGTTGATCACGGAACGGGCGTGGTTATTGGTGAGTCGTCGTTGATTGGTAACGGCGTGCGCATTTATCAGGGTGTGACACTCGGCGCGTTAGCGGTCAGCAAGCGACTCGCGCACAAGAAGCGTCATCCCACCATTGGCAATGACGTTGTCATTTACGCGAACGCGACCATTCTTGGCGGACAAACCGAGATTGGCGACGGCAGCATTATTGGCGGCAACGTGTGGCTCACGCATTCGGTGCCACCACTGTCGATCGTGCAGTTCAGTAGCCGAGTGGAGCAGCGGAGTGCGATTACGGATGATGGGATGGAGTTTCATATTTAGGATGTTGGATCGACGGACCCGGGTCAGATGCGTCTTTAGCGCACCCCCTCTAACCGCAACAAATGCGCGCGGCCACGATAATCCGTGACGGCGAGTGTCACTCCGTCCTCCGCCCACACGCAAGTGTGAAAGATTGTCTCGTCACTAAACACGGCGAGCACGCGTTCAGAGACGAAGTCCCACACGCGCATAGTCCCGTCTTCGGATGCGGTTGCCTCCCAACGAGCGTGCGGTGCGATCGCACGTCCTAAAATGGGAGCTGTATGTCCCCGTTCGAGCGCTTCAGACTGAGAATCGATCATCGACGCCTTCTTCCGTAAGATACCTGGCGACGTCTTCTTTGCTGTTGACATCTTCGGCGTTTTCAACTGTAACTCGCGCGCGCGCATCTCGTGCGCGACAATTTCTGTGACGCGCTGCGCATCAGTAACCGCAACATTCGACGTGACATCCCACACCAGTGGTTGTTCGTCGTCGAATCCGAACACAGCGTAGGGGCCGGCTCCCGTGAATCCGTCGAAACGTCGACCACGCCACGGTACCGAGGAGTCGTGCGCGTCCGAACGCGCGCCCACCGCACGATCCAGATTCCAGACCATCAAATCATGTTCATAGTCTGCGGTGATTGCCCAGCGGCCGTCACGACTGATCGCGGCGGACGAAATGCCTCGACCGATATCGGCGAGAGTGACGAGGGTGGGAGCATCTGCAAATGTGAGAAGTGCGTAGCCTGTGTCCGATCTTTGCGTCTGAGTCGTGGCAACGACAGCGCGCTGTCGTTCGAAGTGAATGCAGTGCAATCCTGTTATAGCCTTGCCGCACGGTGTCGACAAAATTTCTCCATTCGCTCGGTTCCACTGTTGGAGCGCGTGCCCGCCTACGTTCGAATGATCCATCCAAACCACTGCGTGACCGTCATCGGCTAAGCCAACAGGTCCGGTGTTCCCTTGAACTGCAAAAAAATCGAGCATGGGCCACCGCGCCGACTCCGAACGCTCAGCGACATTCCACAACCTTCCGTCGTCGCCGTTCATGGAGACCGCCCAGGATCCATCGGGTGTGAGCGCAAGGGACATCCGGTGCGGTCCGTGTGATCCGAGCAAAGTCGTCGTACCGGAAGCAGGTTCCCAAATTGCCAGATTCCCTTCCGATACAGCAGCGATCACGCACATCCCGTCAGCCGACACCACGACGTCATTCACGACACATGCATCCGCCATCGGGGCAACGGCAAACGGCTCGCTCTCTCCGCGCCTCCAGGCGCGCAGCTGATTCGCATAACCGGAGATAAAAAGACTGCCATCACTACTCATGGCCAACGGCGTCCAACCTCCAGCCAACGCCTGCTGTTCCAACTTCTGGTGCGTGCCCGTCGCAAGATTCCACACAATCAAACACTGATCCGGATGCGAATTGCCGGCCGATACCGCCCACTGGCCCGTGCCATCGATCGCGATTGAACGCACCGTGCCACGATGGCCACCGGCATACCCACGGAACACCCGCTCGAGCGCACCGCCCGACGTATGCAGCGTAGGACGCAGTGGGCGTAGCCACGGTTCGGAGCGCCATTCGCTGAGTTGTTCGATCAGTGCATCGGTTTCTCCGTGAACGCCCCGTGGCAGTCGCCCCGCCAACTGGCTGGCAAGCTGCGTCTTGTCGATCCACAAATACGAAGACGCAAGACGCAACGCACCTTTCACCAGTCGCAATGGATTGGCTGCTTCCAGCCCGTCGAAGTCGGAAATAAGCGCGGCAATGTCGGTGGCGTTCAGTTTCGCGCACAGCCATTTGAAGTCGCCGAGCAGGTGCTGTAGCAACGCTTTGCGGTTGCTGCGCTCGAGATGATACGCGATGGATCGCCATGCGTAATCGTGTGGCAGCGTAGTGAGTGTAACATCCCGCGCTTTCCATGCATCGACTAATCGCGCGTGTACAACCTCTGCATTTGACAGCTGCGTCGCAAGCGCCGCGCGCACCATGTCGTGCAGTCGCACTTCGCCGGTGGTGCGGTCCCACACAACGACGCTGAGATTATGCAGCACTCGCAGTGCGTCCTCCTCTGCATCGAACACGTCCATGTGCCACAATTCCGCCAGCACGCGCACAGGCACTGCGGCATCTTCCTGGAAAATGGACAACTCAGCGGCGCGTACCGATACGCCGGGGCTCTGCACATCGGCAAACGCAAGTCCGGCCATCACGGAACGCTGCACCGCTGCATTGCGCGCTGCCGAATCGCGACGATCAAAGCCAAATACGCCTTTGCGTGCATAGATCGTCATCACACGTTCGATCGCCTGGGGAACGCTCAACCCATTCTTGCATTCCTCAAGGAGACGCGCGTTTGCCAGTTGCAGCAGCAACGGCCAGCAACTGAGTTGTTCGGAAAAACTGATGACCAGATCACGCGAACTGCGGTCGAGCACCAGCCCGCGACTCAGCAGACTCGCTGCCTCATCACGCTCCATGTCTTCCGCCGCCAATTCACTCCAGTGTGATGCGCTGAACGGGATGAGCAAATTGCGCACGCGGCTCGTGACCAGCAGCCGTGGTCCATTCATGGCGAGAAACGGCGACAGGTCGTCGCTGCGCCACACGTCATCCACGACGATGAGACAACGTCGATGCTCAAGACGCTTCGCCAGTGCTTCAGCAATACCCGCGATACCCGTTGCGCCCGGCGGTTCACCCGCAACCGCCACATACAGATCGCTCAACGCTTTCGCGAGATCAGGGTGTTCGCCCAGTGTGATCCATAACAGGCCGTCGGGAAATGCGTGCACGAGCTCCGGCACGTGGCAACACATGATGGCGAGCGTTGTCTTGCCGAAACCGCCGCCGCCCCAAACAAGCGTATGGAAATTCGCGTGACCATTGTTCGGCAACAGTGACGCTAACACGCGCTGGATCAGTGCGGGACGTGGTACGATTCCGGGGCGCAGTGACGGGATGTTGTACGGGCGCCCGCCGCTTCCGGTGCGCATTAGTGATGCGAGCACCAGCGTGGCCAGTTCGTCGGGCGTACGGAACATGCTCACCGTTTTCTCCGTACCCATCTCGGCTCGGAATGCCGTCAGCTTTGCGCCACTGTTTCCTTCACCCGTTACTTCATCGTTGAAGTGCGATGGCCAATGGGCTTTGGTATCGGCATTCGCAAAAAATATCAGCGTTGGAATCTTGAGCGCCTGCGCTTGCCGGTACTCCAGTTCGGAGATGGACCGCCCCTCGGCATTACCATGGTGCGCGGGTGGGATGTATCCGTATCGCCAGGCGTAGATTCCGACGTACACATCTGCAGTCGCAACATCCTGAAGGCACAGATCCATTGGGCGTTCGTCGGCCGCTGTGTAGCCCTCCATGCGTGCGACTTGCAGCCCCGCACGCTCAAGCGCGGAGAAGACTTTGGCTCGGTACTCCTCGAGGTCTTGAAACGTCGAGGAGAGGTAGACGCGAAGTGGGTTCACAAAGAGAGGTTGGGGCGGAGTAGTGGGCGCCGTTGGTAGCGTTCAACCAATGTCGTTGAAACAGTCTGCGTAGAATGTCGCGCCGACTCGGGTCTGTCGAGAGACAGTCGTTGTGTGCGGCGATCACACGCATCCCGCGAACGGGCGCCAGGGGCCGTACTGCGCAGCGCATTACGAAGGATGGAATTGAGATTCATATCGAGAGCTTCCGACAAGTCGGAGATGCGCCAGCGTTGGGCTTCCGATGACCGGGGTGATGTTGATCTCGCGTATATACCGGGTATATACTTTACGTGTGACTGACGACATGGGCGAGATCGGCGCGGCACTTGCCGCTGCTACTGGCTTCGACTGGGACGACGGTAACGCGCCAAAGTGGCGCACGCGTTACGATGTGCATCCCGGCGAATGCGAGCAGGCGTTTCTCCGTGAACCATTTATCTTCTCGGCTGACGCGAAGCACTCGCACACTGAGCGGCGGTGGTGCGCACTCGGCCGTACTTATGCTGATCGATACTTGTATTTGGTCTTCACCCTGCGCGGCTCACTCATGCGTGTCGTGCAAGCTCGCAATATGAACCGCAAGGAAAGGCGCAGCTATGCCAACGCCCAAGCGCGTACTGAAACGGATTCCGACTTTTAAGGCCGAATCGGCCGAACGCGCTTTCTGGGCGACGGCGGATTCGACGGAGTACGTCGATTGGTCCCGGGTACAGGCGTTTCGTTTTCCGAACCTCCGACCGTCGTCCACGGCGATCTCGGTGCGTCCGCCAGATACACTGCTGACGGAGCTCAAGCTCCTCGCAAACGAACGGGACGTGCCGTATCAGAGCCTGCTGAAACTCTATCTGGCGGATCGTGTGGCCGTCGAACGCCAACGCGAGCGTCTGCGCGCCAAAGTCTAACCACTCCCCCAGCCATGCTCGCAGATACCATTCTCCACACCATCGGCAACACGCCGCACGTTCGCATCAATCACCTGTTTGGTTCGACGCACAACGTCTGGATGAAATTGGAACGCGCGAATCCCGGCGCGAGCATCAAGGATCGCATTGCGCTCGCGATGATCGAGGACGCCGAACGCAGCGGGCGACTGACGAAAGACAGTGTCATCATCGAACCAACGTCGGGCAACACGGGCATTGGCCTCGCGATGGTTGCGGCCGTGAAGGGATACAAACTGATTCTGGTGATGCCGGAATCGATGTCCATCGAACGCCGTCGCATCATGGCCGCGTATGGCGCGACGTTCGATCTCACACCACGCGAGAAAGGCATGCGCGGCGCGATTGAACGCGCGGGTGAACTGGTGGCGTCAACACCCGGCGCGTGGATGCCGCAGCAGTTCGATAACGCGGCCAACATTCGCATTCACGCGGAGACCACGGCGCAGGAAATTTTGGCGGACTTTCCGAATGGCATTGATTACCTCATTACCGGTGTTGGCACCGGCGGGCACATTACCGGCGTCAGCGAAACGATCAAAAAACAGTTTCCGAAATTGCAGACGTTCGCGGTTGAGCCGGTAAAGTCACCCGTGATTGGCGGCGGCATGCCCGGCCCACACAAAGTGCAGGGCATTGGTGCGGGATTTATTCCGAACAACCTGCACACCGACACGCTGGACGGTGTTATTGCGATCACCGAAGAAGAAGCGTTCACCTACACGCAACGTGCAGCGCGCGAGGAAGGAATTTTTGTTGGCGTTTCGAGCGGCGCGTCACTGGCCGCAGTGGCGCAGAAGCTTCCGGAAATTCCCGCCGGCGCCACGGTGTTGACGTTCTGCTATGACACGGGTGAGCGGTATCTGTCCATCGACGGACTGTTTCCGGTGAGCTGAAGGTTGTCGGGGTGTCGTTTGGGGTCAGACCTCAACACTTGAGGTCTGACCCCAAATGTTTTTCCGCTGGGGTCAGACCTCAACACTTGAGGTCTGACCCCAGTACCAAAAGACCTCAACAGTTGAGGTCTGACCCCAGCGACCCCGGCTGATACCTTTCGCCGAGTGCACTACACCCTCCCGCAGCTCATCGCGCTCGACGAGCGCCTTCCGACGCAGCGCAAATTGCTGCTCGCGCCCAGCATCAATCTCGGACGCGAGTTGCTGGCCGCCCTCGCGCACGAACGCGGCAGCTGGATTGGCTGGGAAGTGGCAACGCTGGCGACCATTGCGCAGCAACTGGCGCTGGTCGATCTGGCCCAAAATGAAACCCGCCGCGCCAGCGACGTGGCGGTCGCCGATCTCATCAGCACCGCGTTTGATGACGTCGCCACGTCCCCCGGATTCTCGCCCGAACTCGCCGCGCTGACCTGGAGCGCGGGCACGCGCGGGGCCATCGCCGACGCCATTCTTGAACTCCGTACGGCCAACGTCACCGCAGCACAGCTGTCGGCCCTGGGCGAAATTGGCGTGGCCTCATCATTGGCGGCGGTGCTTCGGCGATACGAACTGCTCCTCAAACAACGCCGTCTGGTCGACTCCGCCGAGGTGTTCCGGATGGCGGTGGCGGCGTTTGAGCGCGAGAAGCAGTTCGCGCTGGACCACGCACTCCTGGTCGCCGTGCCCGGCTGGACGGTGAGGGGGTCGACCCGAACCCTCTTTGACGCTCTGGTTTCGCACGGCCTGCAGGTGCTGCAGCCCGTTCCGATTTCTGGGCTAGTGGCACCTGTCGGCCTGGTAGATGCGCTGGCTCCCACGGTTGATGCTATGGTTGAGGATCGGTCTGCAAGTCGTTCTTCGATAATGTTTTGTGCCGGAACACCGGCCGACGAAGTTCGGGAAATCGTGCGTCGGGCGGTCTCCTCGGGCCGCCGAATGGATGAAATAGAGATCGCGAGCACCGACCGCGACACATATAGCATAATTTTAGACGCACTATGCACCCATATTGGCGCCAGCACCACGATACTTGACGGACTTCCGCTCAGTTTCACCCGCATTGGACGCGCGCTCGGGCGCTGGCTTACCTGGATCGAGTCGGGCTACAACGCCACTCACATCCGCGACGCACTGGAGTCGGGCGACTGGCAAATCACGCTCGGCGCCACCCGCATCGTTGGTGCCGGGCTTTCGACCGAACTGCGCCGCCTCAAAATCGGCTGGGGACTTGACGCCACTCGACGAGCCGCCGCCCAACTGCTGACCCCCGAGTGGCGCCAACTCCGATCGCGGCTTGACGACGAAACCGACGAAGCCCACGAACACCGCCAGGCCGCCCGGGACCGCTCGGCAGACGCCCTGGCGTTTCTGCTCGATCTGCTGCTGTCGCAAGCACCATCGCCGACCAAGACCACGGCCACGGGCACGGGAACAAGCACGGCCCCGCAGATGGCCACCGGTCCCGACTTCGGCGATTCGTCCGACGTCCTATTCGTGTCCGAACTCGCGGCGCGCACTCTCAACGTGTTGCAGCTGGTCGAGGCGCATGGCCCCGCCGAACGCGCGACGCTGCAACGACTGCTCGAACGCCTGCTGGAAATCGCCGCAGTTGAGGGCAAGCCGACCAGCGTCGTGAACGCGGTCGCAACCCTGCGACAGGAACTCGCTGATCTGCGCGCGTGGACCAACACGAGTAACACCAATCGCCCGCGGCGCTCGACCGGCGGACACCTGCACCTCACCAACATCGACAGCGCGGGCGCCACGGGTCGGCCGTTGTTGTTTCTGGTGGGACTCGATGCGGACCGAACGGCGGGGCCCGTATTGCAGTCACCGCTGCTGCCGGACTCGCTGCGCTTGCGGCTGAATGATCGCGGCGCGGAGCTTCCCTCCATCGAGCAGCGGCGTCGCGAACGCGCGTGGCAGCTGGCAATCGCGCTTGGTGGATCCAATTCAGACGTGACACTGTCCTACGCGATTCGCGGCGGAGCTGATGGACGTGAGGCATCGCCCGCGCCCGCACTTCTGCAAGTGTTACGCGAAGCGACGGGCGACGTGAACAAGAGTTATGACGATTTGCGTGCGACGTTGGGCGATCCAGTCAGTCCGGTGCCGGACTCGCCCGCGCACGCCATCGACGCACGCGACGTCATGCTCGCTCACATGACCGATGACGCGCTGTTGTTGAATGCCGAGTCGGTGGTGCGCGACCTGAACGCGGGATTGAATCGCGGACTGAACGCTGTCGCCGAACGGGCCAGCGAAACGGCGGGACCATATCACGGCATTGTTGCGGCGGCCGGCGTGCTTGATCCGCGCGGGACGCAAGCGCCAGTGTCGCCAAGCGCATTAGAGGGCATTGCCACGTGTTCGCTGCGCTGGTTCTATTCCACCGCCCTCAACGCTCGGCCTCCGGAAGAACCGGTGTTCGACGCGATGGTCTGGTTGAATGTGCTGGAGCGCGGAACGGCCCTGCATCTGATTTATGAACGGATGGTGCGTGAGGGTTTGTACGAACAACCGCCAGGTGCGGCGCGACGGGCCGCCACTTCCCGGATTGTGAGTGAAGTCGCGGACGAACTGACACGCACGATTCCCGCAGCGGGTGCGGTCGTGCGCGCGCGTGAGATTGCGGCACTGGACAACGACGCGCACTTGTTTGTGAATGCCGAACATGATGCGTATTCGCGAGATCCGTGGACGGTGATCGCGATCGAGTCGGAGTTTGGGTTCGAGTCGGGGGCCGACGTGGCGACGCTGCCGCTTGATGATGGAACATCGTTGCGTGTACGCGGCCGGGTTGATCGTGTTGATCGGTTGAGCGATGGCACGTTACGGTTGGTGGATTACAAGAGTGGCAAGTCGTTTGAGCTTGATACAGCGCGCGGCGCGTTTGACGGCGGACGCAAGTTGCAACTCGCTGTGTATTCGCCGGCCATCAGTAAACAATTTGACGCGGTCGTGAGTGCGGCCGAGTATCATTTCCCGACGCGAAAGGGAAACGGGATTATCGCACGGGCTGATAGGGATCTACTGGACGCTGCGCCGCGTATAGTGCGCACCTTGCTGGACGACGTGGCCGCCGGGCGGTTTGTCGCGACCATCGACAAGGAAGACTGTACGTATTGCAATTACGCGGCAATTTGTCGGACAACTGTGAAAGATTTTGGTCAGATCACGAGTCCGCGTGCCGAGTGGGCGAAGGCCCACGCGGAAGCCAGTCCGCATTATGAAGGGGTGCGCATTCGGAAGCGCCGTATTGGAGACGGCGTATGACCGCCGGGGCGCACGCGTTTTTCGAGAACGACGATGAGGCGCGTATTGCGATTCGCACCGAGCTTGATACCAACATGTTGGTCGAAGCGGGCGCGGGTTCCGGCAAAACGACGTTGATGGTTGATCGGCTGCTGGCGTACATCGCGCGCGGCACGCCGGTTGATGCGTTGGCAGCGGTGACGTTTACGAAGAAGGCCGCGAACGAATTGCGGCAGCGTCTGGAAGTGAAAATGGAGGATCGCGCACGGGCGCAGAATGGCGAAGTGCAGCAGCGCTTCGTGGTGGCGCTGCAGAACCGCGAGCGAATGTTCATTGGCACGGTGCACGCGTTTTGTGCGCGCATCCTGCGCGAGCATGCCTTGGAAGCCGGGTTGCCGCCGGATTTTGTCGAGTTGGATCAGGCCGAGTCGAATGGATTGCGTGACAGTTCGTGGCGGCGGTTTGTCGAGTTTGCGGCCAGAGAGAATAGTTCGTTGCTGGCGGACGTTGTGCGCGTGGGTGTTGATCCGCTCGGGCTGTTTGAGGCATTCAAGAGTCGTGAGCAGTATCGCGACGTTGAGTTTCCGGCACCGGACATGCCGTGTCCCGATCACGTGGCGATTCGTGAATCGTTGCTGCGGCTGATTGCTGCTGCCCAACTGTTGCGAGTGAGTTCGGGGACCGGTCGCGATGACCTGCAGAAAACACTCGATCGATTGCTGCGCGGTTACCAAGTGCACAATCAATGGGAAAACGTCGCTGAGTTTGCGCAAGATATCACGGTTTTGTTATCGAAAACAGCGAGAAAGCTCACGCAGAAGTATTGGGGCGATACGAAAGAGGCGAAGGCTCGTTCGAAAGTGTTCGCCGCTACGGTAGATGATTTTGTCGACGGTCCCTTAACGCGTTGGCTTGAGGAATGGTGGGCACACGTGTACGCACCAGTCGTCGCGCTGCTGGACGCCGGAAGTGCCTGGGCGCTGCAACAACGACGTCGTTCGGGGCAACTCGGGTTTGACGATCTGCTCACGGAAACGGCGCGCTTGCTGCGCACGCACCGGGCTGCGCGACAAACCGTGGGCGAGCGGTATCGTCATCTGCTGGTCGACGAATTTCAGGATACCGATCCCGTGCAGGCGGAAGTGTGTTTCCTCATTGCGTCTGACCCATCCGAAGGACGCGAGTGGGACCGGGTGATGCTGCGCGACGGCGCCCTGTTTGTGGTGGGAGACCCCAAGCAGAGTATCTATCGGTTTCGGCGGGCCGATCTCGCGATGTATCGTCTCGTGGAATCACGCATTGCTGGTTGCGGCAAAGTTGTGCATCTCACCCGCAACTTTCGTTCGGTGCCAGCAATTGGCGCGGTGGTGAACGAACATTTTGCCGGTGTGTTTGTGTCACCGGGCGACAGCTCGCCGCAATCAACGTGGCAAGCGCCGTTCGCAACGTTCGTGGCGGCGTCGGATCGCACGCCCCACGTTGTAGCCGGCATTTCGCGCTATCAAATTGGTCAATCGGGTAAAGCGACCAATCCGCAGTTGGTGGCCGAAGATGCGGCGTTGCTCGCGAGTTGGATTGCGGGGCGGTGTGCCGCTGACGGCGATCGAACCCCAGACGACTTCCTGATTCTCACGCCGGGTAGGAAAGATCTCGCGCAATACGCGCACGAACTCGCGCTGCGTAACATTCCGGTTTCCGTGACCGGCGCCGTGAGCACCGTTGATGATGTGTTGCACGAATTATTGGTGATTGTGCGCGCCTTGGCTGATCCGGGAAATCCAGTCGCCGTGATTGCTGCGCTGGAGGGCTGGTGTGCGGGTTGCAGTCACGTAGACCTGTGGAACGCGCGCACGAGCGGACTGGAATTTCGCATTACACACGCGCCCGACGAGAGTGATTCGCCCGCGGGCGCGGGGTTGCAACAGCTCTACTCGTGGTGGATAACGTCACAACGAGTGTCGGCGGCGTCGCTGTTGGAGCGCGTCATGGACGACAGTGGGTTGTTGTTGTTGGCGGCGAGTTCTGATCTGGGTGATAGGAGTGCGGGGCAGTTGCTGCAATTGGTCACGCTGCTGCGAACCGGCACGCGCACGGATCTCGCAGCCGCGATCGACACCATCGCACAATCACTGAGTGACGATGACGAATCGCCCACGCTGCGCGTGGCGCGCGGCAACGCGGTGCGTCTCATGAATTTGCACAAGGCGAAAGGGCTTGAGGCACCGGTTGTTATTCTGGCGGCGCCCACAGAGTTTGACACGAAAGCAATCAGGATCGCTACGTGGCGCACAACACTTGGCACAGCCAACGGCGCGCTGCGCGTTGTGGACGACGACCGCCAACCAATTGCACAGCCGCTGGATTGGGACGTGATTGCCAACGGGGAAGGTGAGCGTGTCGCGGCCGAACGCGCCCGTTTACTGTACGTGGCCGTCACGCGTGCCGAAGAGGAAGTGGTTGTTTCACAACGCGCATCGTACACGCTCAAAAGCGGAGAAACGCGCGGTGACACCAGCCAGTGGGCGCCGCTCGCACCGGTACTGCTGCGTCACGCGCGCGAATTGCAACTGACCGCCAACACACCGCCAGGTCGTCGCAGAGTGCACGTTACTGCGCAACAAGTACGCGATGAAATTGACGCCGCCAATGCGCGCCTGCAGCTGGCCGAACGACCACGGTACACACTGGTGAGCGTGACGGAAGCCGCCAAGCGTGATCCGGCGCGTGCGGAAGAAGACGGAATGTCACTGGCGCAGGAATTGGACGAAACAGCCGACGAAACACGCCCGGCCGATTCCGGTGCGCCATCACTCGGCGCACTTCACTCAAACATCGACGTTCGTGCGTTCGGCACGTTGGCGCACGCCGCGATGGAAGCGGCGCTGCGTGGGCGTGATAGTGAACAATTGTTGCAGTTCGTGCGCGCACGCGCCTGGCACGACCTGCCCAACGCCACGCTGGTCGAACGCGCCACGATTGTCACCAGGGTCATGGAGGCCGTCGCGGAGGCCCGGACAAGCCGCAGCTGGGCGCTGGTGCAGGCGAATGGATTGGCCGAGCTGAATGTGGCGAGCGTATCAGGTGATTTCGATTCCGGACAGGGCGTGCTGTCGGAAGGCATCCTCGACGCGGCGGCGTTGGGAGACGACGGTTGGACCGTGGTCGACTGGAAGTTCAGCGGCAGCAGTGACGCGCGGTGGCAGACGCAGCGCGTGGCGTACCAAGCGCAGGCGGAGGCGTACGTACATACGCTGCGCGAACGCACAGGGGTTGAAGGCGTCGCGCGCGTCGAGCGCGTGCGGGGCCAGCGCTGAGCAGGATTTGCCCGTCCGCGCGATCCGATCTGCCGCCCTATGGCTCCCGCCGTTCCCGCTCGTATTTTTCGCAAGTCGCACCACCCGGCTCCCACCTCAGGTCTCTCAATGTCCAGATTCGCTCATCGTTGGCCGCTGTTCGTGGCGTTGGCGTTTTCCGTCGCAATCGTTTCGTGCAAGAGCGCGAGCAAGGGCGGGACCGCTGCGGCTGCCGCGTCGAAGCCCGGTGCGTGGCATTCGCTGTTGACGGCTACGAGTGCCGACGCCTGGCGTGGTTACAAAATGACGACACTGCCGCCGGGCTGGAGTATCACGAACGGTGAACTGAGCAAAACGAAAACCACCGAAGACATCATCACGAAGGAAGAGTTCTCTGACTTCGAATTCGAGATGGACTGGAAACTCGCGAAGGGTGGAAATTCTGGTTTGTTCTATCGTGGCAGCGAAGAGTTTGAGCGCGTCTACTGGAGTGCCGTCGAGTATCAACTGCTCGACGATGGCAACGCGCCCGATGGTAGAAACCGTTTGACCTCGGCGGCATCGGCGTACGGGCTGTACGCGGCGCCGGTTGGCATTGTAAAACCATTTGGTGAGTGGAACAGCACCCGCATCGTGGTCAAGGGCGCGCATGTCGAGCATTGGTTGAACGGCGTGAAAGTGGTCGACATGGAGTTGTGGAGCCCCGACTGGGAAGCGAAGGTTGCCGCCAGCAAGTTCAAGACGTGGACGAAGTACGGTCGCGCGAAGACGGGACACATTGCTATTCAGGGTGATCACAACGGCGAACTTACGTTGCGCAACATGCGCGTTCGCGCGCTGTAATAGATTCACAGCCGGTGACGCGTAACACGCGTCAACCGTTTTGCCTTTGTTGTCTCGCACCCACGATTGATGTTCAAGACCCTGCGCGTTCCCGAACGACTGTTTTCACTGGCCATGTGGGCGGTGTCCTTCGTGTTCGCGTATTTTCTGACGGCACTTGGCAACAAGGTGGTGGGGGAGTTACCGGGGGTTGATCAATCGGTCACGATTGAATCGCACATTCCGCCCGTCGCGTTGGCGCAGTTGCGCAGCGATCAGCAACGGTTGGAAACGCAACGGGAAGCGCTCGGCAATCAGTCAAATCTTGCGGGGCCGCGGTTGGTCGCTGCGCAAAATGCGTACAGCGCCGCGCGTGAAACGTTTGACACGTGGATTACGACGCGCACTGCCACGACCGATCCCAAGCAGGATCCCGAGGTGTTGCGGCGGCAACGGAATATCGACGAACTCAAGCAGGCCGAGAGCGCGATACAGGCCGAGTTTGATGGATTGAATTCGAAGCTCGCGCAATCGCGACAGTCGACGGATTCGCTGAACACGATCGAAAATCAGCTCAAGGAAACCGCGCGCCCGGCGTACGAACGTGAGCTGTTCGTGAAGGAGCTGACCGTTTTTGGCATTCGGTTGCTCATTACGCTACCGCTGCTGGTGATTGCGGGATGGTTTGTCGTCAAAAAACGCAGGAGCGAATACTGGCCACTGGCCCGCGGGTTCGTACTGTTTGCGCTGTTCGCGTTCTTCTTTGAGTTAGTGCCGTATCTGCCCAGTTACGGCGGATTTATTCGAAACGGCGTTGGTGTGATACTCACGTTTATCGCCGGTATTTACGTTATACGCGCGATGAAGCGATACCTGGCAGCGCGGAAGTTGGTTGAGCAGCAATCGGCGGTAGAGCGCCAGCGCACACTGGGCTATGAAGAAGCCATCAGGAAAATGAATGCGGGCGTGTGTCCCGGGTGCGAACGACCGATCGCGGGTGGGCTGCAATCGCCGTCAAACTTTTGCGTGCACTGCGGCATCAGCTTGTTTGACAACTGCGCAGCGTGCGCGACGCGCAAGAATGCGTTTTTTCAATATTGTCCGACGTGTGGCGTAACGACGGAAGCGAAAGCGAATGCTACCGGGACAGGTTCAGCACATCTCCATACTGCGTAACTTTGCCTTCCTTGAAGGCCTGCACGAGTTCCTGCATCGAAGCGACGAGCTGCACCATCAACCCACCACTGCGATTCGCCCCTCCTGCTGGCAGCGGAAACCCGCCGCGATTGGTCACTGACCGAATGAACGTGCTGTTTGTTTCCAGCGGCAACCGCCCGACATTGGTGTAAAAGCGACTCCACTCGTCGCCCTGGCGAAACAGGTACTGCTCAACGTTGGACAGATAAAATGCAGAGACGGTCGCATTACGCGCGTTGAGCCACGTGCCAACGGAGGCCAACGCCTTGTCGCCCGCAAAGTTGCCAACCAGCGGCACAATCAGATTGCGCTGTTGCATATCACGCAGCGCACGGTAATTCGCTTCGCTTCCAATAAAACTGCGATTGAGCCCCGTGCCGTCATCCGCGCGCATCAGCTCTCCAAACGTCGGCATCATTCGCCCGTAACCGCCGCCGCCAAAATTTCCGCCGCGACCACCCTGGCCAAAGCTGTAATTGAGTGCGGTGCCGGCATAATAGAATGCGCTGTCGACGTGATACAGAGACGCCAGGTCCTCCGCGCTGAGTTTGAAGCCTTTTTGCTTCACCAGCAGATCACGAACCGAATCAAACGTCCGCTTGAACAACACACTGTCGGCGGGTGCCCGTTCAAACGCTGTAATTAACGCGTCACCGGTTGCAGTGGTGTCCAATCCCTCGGGGCGCGCGCGTCCGAACAAGCGCGAGAGAAAGTCGGCGCGATCATTCGACATTTCGATGACGGCCTTGTACCACATGTGCTGCAGCAGATTCTGTCGGCGAATATCAACGATGAACGCGATTTTTGGTTTGAACGCCACGATATACGTGAAGTTCTGCTCGGGCCCGACGCCGAGGTATACACCGCCCGGCTTGATTGACGTGAGCAGGGGCGGAATGACCTGCTGCCAGGCGGTCTCGTTGGAGACGAAGTTCTCGGAGGTGAAATACCCACTGGGCTCGGAGAATTCGCTGATCATGCGCCAGTATGTGCTATCGGCAAGTCGGTCGGGAAAGACGAGCGACGGTTGACTGGCGGTTGGTGCAACGGGCGCTGCGGTTTGCGCGCGCAGCGCTGGAGCGTTTACGGCAAGTACACCCACGACCAGAGCAACCGTGCTGCGTGCCTGCAGCCACCACGTGAAGTGCAGGTGCTGCAGGCGCATAAAATCACCGAAGTGTGAACTGTTTCAGGAAGCCCGATTGCGACGCTTTGCGATTCCAACGAGGGCAAACAAACCTGCACCCACGAGCATAAACGAACTGGGTTCCGGCACCGGTGTTGTGGCTTGAGTAATCCAGGCGGCGTTGTAGGCAGTCGACGACCAGCCGGAGAGTTCGCCAAACGTGCCATTCAGCTCGTTGTCGGTGTCGCCAAACGCGGTACCAAACGAGATGCCGTAGCCCGCCACACCCGCAATCTGATTGCCGATGAAGAGCGGACCACCCGAATCGCCACCGCCCAGAATCACTTCGCTGGTGCCAAACCCTCCACCACACCGTGCACCCGCGCCGAAGCTGAATATCGAGAGACTGGTGAGTCTGCACGCGCTGTTCTGCGCCGCGGTACCATTGTCAAAGTCGGCCACCAAACCGAATGGGTCGGCCAATCCAAAGGCGCCGATAAACTCGCCATTGAATCGCGGATCGGTCCACGTGAAGTCGATGGCGTTCACCCCGGTGCGACGATCGGACAGCAAGAAGCCGCCATCCTGCGTCTCGCCGGTAGCACCGGTACCTGTAGCGCCCGAGCCAACTGCACGCCCCGTCTGGCCGAATGGATTGCCCAGGTACAACGAATACGCCGAACTCAGAATGCCAGCCGAAGGTGCTCCGCTGAGTTTGACGACGGCAACATCATGCGCATCAATGACCTCCCCTGTGTACGCGGGATTTACCACCGTTGAACTGCTGGCAATGATTTCGCGCGTGGTCGCGGGCGCTCCCGGGGTGAAAAAGACGGCGAGTACATTGGTTGTGATGTTGACTCCGAACTCATTCGTCAAGCAATGCGCCGCAGTTAGTACGTTGAGTCCGCCCGCCAACAGCGCGCCGCTGCAGAGAAACGCGTTTCCGTCGGAGTGTTGGATGAACAACGCGGCCACACCATCATATCCGGTGCCCTTGGGGGTCGAATAGAGCGCGGCGTCAAAGTTGCTTCCCGCGACCACCATCGTTTTCTGTGCGACCCAGTCGCTGAACATGGCCGGACTCGAACTGCGGGGCATGACGGGACCTACCAACTCCTGTGCGTTGCTCACACTTGCCACCAGCGAGCCTGCACCCCAGGCAGCAACAGACAGCGCGATTGATGCGCGTTTTACAGATGAGGCAGCGGAGGCAAAGGACTGGCGAAGCGGACGCATGGACACTCTCGTGGATGCAGGGATCAAGTCAGAAATGCAGTTCGTGACTTGCGACGCTAAAGCGATCCCAGAAGGTCGTCAATGGCCTTGCGATCCGCGTCTTCGAGAGGCGCGCCGCTGATAATGCGCTGCAGGATATCAACAGCCTCGGCCGCAAGATCACCGGGGTGTTTCCTGTCGCGCTCAAATCGCACGATGTGTCCGAGGAGGATCGTTTCAAAAGGCGGTGGTTCACCCTCATCGTCACCCATCTCGAATTCGTCATCCGACTCCGGAGCTGCATCGCGTGCCGCCTCATAACTGGGCACACTCTCTTTCCACGGTTCTGCCGAATGTGCCTCGGATTCGAGCGCGCCACGTGGCACGAGGGCAAAAAGGCGGCACTGCAGTCCAGGTGACTCTTCGTACGCAAACAGCCCAAGCGAAACCGGTATTTCGAAAAGCTTGAGGTCGAGCAGACGCTGGATGGCCTCGGCGGGCATCGCGCTGCGAGCCACCATCCGATTGTTGATGTAGGACGCGAGCGCACTCGACTCGGGCGCGCGTGGATCATCAAGCTGACTGACGACCAGCGGAACCGCTTCACGCGTGGTCACAAACACCGCTGGCCGCGCGTCGTCGCCTTGTTGTTCGGACGAATCGTCGTCCTCGGGATCGTACTCGTTCGGGAACATAAATGGAGAATATCAGCGAGAGCCGTAAAGCGAGAGCGGGATTGCTGAAATACGTGTCGCATAAATTCGTGCGGCGGACGCGCAGAGTTACTGGGCCGTGCTGACGTCCGTGACCTCTGTTTTATCAAATACACTGCCCAACCAGAAAATGACGGGCCACAACTCGGCGAACAGCAAGCTGGCGCCCAGCAAGGCTGCCACCAGGATGCGACCTGGCCCCAGCAAGGTCGACCCAAGCCAAAGCGTCAGCACCGCGATGCCGATGGGAAAGACCAGAGCCACGGCGGCGGCCAGTGTCGTCGCCAGCATCGTCAGCAAACTTTGTCCCATGGCTTCGAAGCCGCGTTGTTCGGTTCCCAGTCGAACCCACGACGGAAACAGCAAGGCCGCGCCATTGTGCAGGGTGAACATGAGGGCGTTGATGGCCGGAATCACCAGCGCAATGGCCCCGAGGATCACTGGCAACTGCAACGCGTCATCGAACGAGGATGGATTCGTGATAAACAAAGTGACGGGCACCACCATCAACACCCAAATGCTGATGGTGTGCAGAATGGTTACGCCGGCGATTTCGGCCGCAACAATTCGGGCGCCGGAAAGCGGGTACGCCTTGAGCAGTGCGAGGCGCGGGAGATCCTGACGCAAATCAAAGCGCATGCCCATCGGACCAAACAGCAGCAGCATCACGCCCCATCCCGCGGACATCGCCATGAATACATCCGCCATTTTCTCCGACTGCGTGCTGGTAAAAATGGCAAACGCCATCAGGCCAACCAGAAACACGATCGTTTGCGCACGCCACGCGGTACCGCGCATGGCCGCGGCAACGTTCTTCCAGGTGATGGCGACTTCCGGGCGACCCAGTGCCGACAGCTTCGGGATGCGCGAAATCTTTCCTTTGGTTGAGCGCTTTCGGACGCCGCCAGCGGTACGCACATTCTTCACCAGTTCCGCGCGCATCTGTGTGGCCTCCAACGCGGCTTCTTCGAATGATGCGTCGAGCCGCAGTACCCACAAGTAGTGCAGCGCACCGACCAAGGCACTGAACGGCAGGAGTCGCAACCACGTGGAGGCATCCTGTGCAAACACCGGACGCAGCAGCGCGCGCACCGGCCACAGCGCCCACGCGGCGATGGGTTGCGAAAGCGAATCAGCCACCGCCTGCAAGACCGCTTTCGTACCAACTTCGGTGGCCACCATGATGGCAGGCCACTGACTGATCACACCGTACGCGACGGCGCTCAACATCAACACAAAGATCGCGGCGGGAAGGAAGCTGCGACGCTGTCCAGCGCGTTCGTGTTCGAGTGCATTCGTTCGCACGATGGCCGCGCCCAATCGATGCAGCGACAGCGTGGAGAACAACAGCCACAGCGCAATGGCGCGTTGCCACCCATGCGCACTGGCCGCGTTGCCACGCAGCAGTACGCTCCAGATCACGATGTTGATGAGAATCGCCACCTGACTGCGTAGCAGCTTGGCGTGCACCAAGCCTCGTCGGGAAATTGGCGCCGGAAACAAGAACTGCACTTCAGCCGGTGAAAAGGCGAGCGCACTTTTGTCGCCTTTGAACAACCACCAGCGCGCCAACGCGAAGAACAGCAATCCCGATGCCAGCGGCAGGGCAAAGCCGCTGTTCATGAGATTCGCGAACGGATTGACGCCGTTTTCGGAACTCGCGCGCGGGTTGTAAACGAGAATCCAATAGAAGTACAGCAACCCCATAGCCATCGCGATGGCATAACGCGGGTTGCGCACACGCTTGATTTGCGTGCGCAGTCGATTCCAGGTGCTGTGCACCCACAGGTAACGCAGTGCGGATGCGGGTCCGGTCACGGGGCGGTCGGTGCGCCGTCGCCGGTGAGCGCCAGAAAGACTTCTTCCAGCGGCTGGCCAGCGAGTTCGGGATGGGTGGCGAAAATGTCGTCGAGTGTGCCGAACGCAACTGCACGGCCTTTTCGAATCACTAGCAAGCGCGTACACAGCTCCTCAACCAGGTGCAACAAGTGCGAGCTGAGCACGATGGCGGTGCCCGCGCGCGCGCGACCCGTGATCGTTTCTTTCATGCGACGAATGCCGACGGGATCGAGTCCAGTCAGCGGTTCATCAAGCAACAACACGTTTGGTTGATGTAACAGACCGCACGCAATCGCGAGTTTCTGTTTCATGCCGCGCGAAAGTTCGGTGGGCAGCGAATCTTTTTTTGCCGTGAGCTCGAGCTCTTCCAGCAGCGGTCCAATACGCGCCGCGGCGTCCTTCACGCTGTACAGTCGTGTGATGAATTGCAGATGTTCGCTGACGGTCAGATAGTCAAACAGCTGGGGTTCATCGGGGATAAACGCGAGTCGTGACTTCGCTTCAACCGATTTCGTGGCGATATCGAGACCACAAATGCGAATGGTGCCGGAAGTTGGTTGCAGAATTCCGGCGAGCGCGCGCAGTGTGGTCGTCTTACCCGCGCCATTAGGACCGACGAGGCCGAGCACATCACCAGGGTTGACGACAAATGATAGATCCTGGACGGCTGCAAAATCACCGTACAACTTGTTGTAGCGTTCGACTTCAATCACTGAGCAGGGGCTGGGAAGACAAGGGGAGGCGTCGGTGTGATGGTAGTGGCGGCCCGGTCGTCGCAGAAATTTCCCCTCCGCTGCCGGCACCATGAATCACGCGTCAAACAATAGCACTCCGCAAGGCGCGACAGAACCCGAGCTCAGCGGCCGATACTCCAGTAGTAATGGCCACTCCAGAGACACCCCCGCCGCCAACGGCCCAAGATGTCTATGTGGCCCGCCAACCGATCTTTGACGTTCGGAATGAAGTCGTTGCCTACGAATTGCTGTACCGGGACAGTGCGCAGTCGACCGCCGCCGGCCTGCAACCGGCCAGTGTCATGTGCAACGAGATGGCGTTGCACGCGATGCTCACCATTGGGCTTGATCGACTGACTGGGGGTGCCACCGCGTGGATCAACATTACCCGCGACCACTTGCTGAACGGACTGCATCGTCTGTTTGCGCCGCAGAATATTGTCCTCGAATTGCTGGAATCCGTCAGCGGAGATGAGGAAGTCGTCGCCGCGTGCGAACGGGCGCGGGCGGACGGCTACGTGCTGGCGCTGGATGATTACGATGGTCGGGCCGAGCTGTTGCCACTGTTGCCACAGGCGTCGGTCATCAAACTGCAGATTTTTGATCGGACCGAGCAGGAATTGGCGCCACTCGTGCGTTCGCTGCGCGCCGACGGCCTCACCGTGCTGGCCGAGTGCGTGGAAACCGTCGAGTCGCGCAACATGTGTCAGCGCATTGGCTGCACACTGTTTCAGGGGTACGTGTTCAGCCGTCCCGAAACGCTTGTCGGCCGCGCAATGTCGGTGGAACAACTCACGATTCTCAATATCCTGAGCATGCTCGGCAATGACCGTATTTCCGAAGCAAAACTTGAAGAAGCTTTTCAGTCGCATCCCACACTCTCGTACGCACTGTTACGCATCGTCAACTCCGCCGCCATCGGTTTACGATCAGTCACATCGATTCCACACGCGATGCGAATTATTGGTCGAACGGCGTTGTCGCGCTGGTTACATGTGATGTTATTGGCGACGGTGGCTTCGCGCAGTCCGCTCGCGCACGAAGCGGTTCAACAGGCGTTGGTGCGGGCGCGGTTCTGTGAATTGCTGACGATGGAGAGTGGTACTGGCGATCCTGCCGCGCAGTTTATGGTAGGATTGCTGTCGCGGCTGGACGTGCTGCTGGGCATGCCGCTTGCCGAAGTGCTGGAGCGCCTGCCGGTGCGCCCGGAAGTGCGAATTGCGTTGCTGGAGGGAACCGGTTCGCACGCGCGCACGCTCAAGACGGCCGTTGCGTACGAGAATGCCGATTGGGATGCGGTGCGTGCGGGAGCGTCGGCATCGGGTTTCCGAATGCGCGCGCTGATGGAAGCGTATGCGGAAGCGACGGAGTGGGCGGCGGAGCGGTTGGCGAGCGCGAAGCGATAGGCTACCGATTGCCCTTTGGACTGGCCAATGGTGCAGAAACGACAGTCGGGGCAGGCGGAAACACGTTGATGCCGATTGCGTTTGCCGACGTCCCTTTTGTTGACTGAATGCTTGTTTGCGCACGCACGTTGGCCGACGAGAGAATGGCCGCAACAGCGGCCATTCTCAATCGCGCGTTGTTGGTTGCAGAACTATCCCCCAACTTCACTGACGTTTCGAGAGTGACGGCGGTCATGCCCCAGCGTTGGAGCGCCCACAGCGCAACACGCTGCGCAATTTGTGTGCTGGAATCGGCAATTGCCGAACCGCTGGGAAATGGGATGGATAATGGGCGAGTCACTGGCGGCACGATGCGCACCTGCCAGTCGCCAACGCCGACGTTGGCATTGGCTTCGATCAGCTGGTAATCGGCGAGTGACCAATTCGGTGCGTCGGCTGGTGTGACATGCACCAGGCGCGCGCCCCGATCAACCCAAACCGATTGCACGGGCAATTCCACCTTGCGCAGGATTTGCGCGAACGGCGGAACGTCTCTGGCAAGGCCGACGGTGTTGCGCTCCATGGCGGCGTCAATCATGGCTCGCGTTTGCTGGCCGTCATCCGCGGCCACGATCTGTTGCAGATTGATTTTCGGCTTTACTGAAAACAAGCGCTGCAGACTGGTGTCGACAATTTGTTCGGCGTTGGGGAGGAATATGGGCTCGATGACAACTGCGTCAATGGAAAGGTCGCCAAGCAGTGGCCACGTGACTTCGAGCTGCGCAATCTTTCCGGAGGACACGTGCAGTTCCTTGGTGAGCAGGCTGCGCGTAGTTGAGCGCGCGCGCGTTTCTCGAGAGACACGAACGAGAGTCAACCCCAACGGTGTTGCGAGGGCGATGAATGCGGCGATTCCCGTGGCGATGTAGGCCGGAGTCAGTTCAACATGCGACAGTGGTCGTGCAACGCCGCTTATTCGCGCGACAAAAGCAAATGAAAACGCAATCGCCGCCAGATTGGTGAGAAACAACAAGAATGCACCGCCGGCAAATTCCCAGTTCGCCACCCCGATGCTGTAGCCAACCGTGGCAAGTGGTGGCATCAACGCGGTCGCAATCGCGACGCCAATGGCAGTTCCACCTTTTTGGCGAACGGTGGCGTAACCTCCAGCAAGCCCTGAGAGCAACGCGATTGCCAGATCGAGCAATGTTGGTTGGGTCCGTGCGATTATTTCGGGTGTAGCGTTGCGAATCGGACTAATCCCCGTGATCACCATACCTGTGATCACACCGACAACCGTACCAATAACCACGACCCGCACTGCGTCCTTGATGCGATGACCATCGAGCGACGCAAAGCCAAAGCCCAGCGCGGCGATTGGACTCATCAAGGGCGATACGAGCATGGCACCAATCACAACAGCCGCAGAGGATTGCAGAAGTCCCAGGGTCGCAATGCCCGCGGACAGCGCGGACATGAGGACGTAGCCGCTTGTCAGCGAGCCCTCGTGCAGAACCGTCTGGCGAAGCGCCGCCGATTCCGCTTCGGAAAAATCAGGAATGGACGCCGCATGCACGATGCGCATTCGCCAGGCATGCAGGCGAACGCGCCAGGCGTCCACCCGAGCAAGCCAGGCGTGCACCCTGTGGTCGTCAGTGTTGGCCATGCGTACCGGCCGGTTGATCAGGCTTGGGTGACAGACGTTTGATGAGCAGCCCTACAGTTCCCCCTTGCACGACGACGGCGAACATCACTACCACGTACGTGGCCGCAAGAATCGTTGTGCGAACAGCGCTGTCTGGCAACGAGAGTGCCAGGGCGATCGAAATGCCTCCGCGCAACCCGCCCCACACCAACGTCGGTGTACCCAGCGTGCCGAGCGAAAACACGGGACGCATCAACGCCAGGGGCAACGCAACCGATACGAAACGCGCGATCACGACGAGCAACACGCACAAAGCGCCAAGCGCCAGCACACGAGAATCGGGAGCGATGGCGATGACCTCGAGACCGATCAGCAGGAACAACACCGCGTTCAGAATCTCGTCGACCAATCCCCAGAATTTAATGAGGTAGTCGCGCGTGACATCGCTCATGGCATGTGCGACGCCATGATTGCCGATAATGAGACCGGCCACTGCCATCGCGACCGGTCCACTGACATGAACCCAGCGCGCGACACTGTACCCGCCCATGACGACGGCGAGGCTGATCATGACTTCCACGCTGTATTCGTCGATGCTTCGCATCGCGCGAAAGGCAAGCCAGCCGATCGCTCCTCCCAGCAACACGCCGCCGCCGGCCTCCTTGAGAAACACAGAGCCGGCAGTGCCGAGTGAAAACGATTCGAGGCCCAGTGCCGAAGTGAGCACGATTGTGAAGACGACGACGCCGACACCGTCATTGAACAGGCTCTCGCCGGCAACGACTGCGCGAAGGGTGGGTGGCACGGCCGCGCGCTGCAGTACAGCCATTACCGCAACCGGGTCGGTCGGACTGATCAGCGCACCGAATACCACGCACCAGATCAGCGGAACGCCCACATCCAGCATCGTGCTGATGGCCCAGAATCCTCCGCCAACAATAGCGGTTGATAACAACACGCCAACGGTGCTGAGCACAAATATCGGCAATCGCGCGCGCCGCATTTCAGTCCAGTCGACATGCAGGGCGCCGGCAAAGAGCAAGAACGACAACATGCCATCCATCAACGTCGTGTGGAAATCGATGGAAGCGAGAAACTTGACAACGATTTCCGACAGGTGCCGGCTGGGCATGATCCAGTCGAGTGCGATCACGATGAAAGATGCAAGCGCACCCATCAGGGTCAGCCCGACTGACGTCGGAAGTTTGAACAGGCGATGATTGAGATAACCCAACGCGGCGGCCAACACGATCAGAATCGCGGCCGCGTCGAATGGACTGAGAGACTGCGGGGCGTGATTCACTGCCGTGCGGTGCCGCCGAATACCAGTGATACCGGCAGCAGAAAACGGCTCGCCAATCGGCACGCGGGCGAGAGTACTGTGACGAACATAGTTTCGGCTGAGTGACGAGGGCGAGCTCCATCGGGCATCCGTGGCACGGATACGTGGAATGCCCGAAGCGTACCGCCGAGAACGTAAGTTGTCGAGGCGATCCCGCGCCTGCCGACAGAGGACGCTGACCGTGGTTCGGGCCGGTCGGCGCCTCCGTTCGATACGTCTACTTTTTCAGAAACCCCTGCATAATTGAATCCTTCACCGCATTCGCCACACCTTCGGCCGATGCCTCGTTATCCGGCACGTCCTTGCTGAACGGCAAGAGAATCGAGATACGACGATTGGCCGCGGCGGTAGGTTCAGACGGAAGACGCAACTGCTTGTCGGCAAGCCCACGTATTTCAACGAGGCGCCCCTCACCTACTCCAACATTTGCCAACACGCGTCGCGCCGCATTGGCGCGATCAGTTGAGAGCTCCCAGTTGCCGTAGGAAGCGTCGCTCCCAAACTTCGCGGCGTCGGTATGCCCTTCCAGTATGATGGGATTCTGCAATTGCGCGAGCTCTTCACCAACCAACTGCAGCACCAACTCCGTGGCCGGTTTCATCGACGCCGATCCAATCGCAAAGTATTGATCGCCCTTGCCACTCTCAATGAGTTCAATGCGCAACCCGTCTTTCGTGACCACCACTTCAACCAGCGTCTGCAACCCCTTCAGCGAATCATTCGCCGCCAACTTGCTCTCGATCCGTTCCTTCAACTGCTCGAACGATTTCTGCTCGGTCGTGCGCACAATCGATTTGAGCGACGGACGCTGAATGGTGGTGGGAGACGATCCCGCAAACAGTGCGCTGGAACCCGAGCCGAAACCCTTCTTGTAACCAACGGGATTTGCAAAATATCCTTCGATGGCCAACTTGGTTTTATCGTCCATGCCAAGAATCCACATCACCATGAAGAACGCCATCATGGCGGTCACGAAGTCAGCATACGCCACCTTCCACGACCCACCGTGATGCCCGCCACCACCGGAAATCTTCTTCTTGACGATGATAATTTTTTTGCCACCGCGCGGAGCCGCCATGATCAGGCAGCCTTGTTACGTGTGAGACCTTCAAGCTCGGAGAAACTCGGCCGTTCGTGCGGCTCGACGTTACGACGGGCGAACTCAACCGCCGTCATGGGAGCGTCACCGCGCGCAAATGCCAGCAGCGCCGTGCGCACGCACAACATGTAGTCGTTCTCGGCATGAATGCGAGCTTCCATTGCCTTCGCAATCGGCCCGAGCACACCGTAGGCGAGCAGAATTCCAAGAAATGTTCCGACCAGTGCGGCGGCCACGCTTTCACCAATCAACTTTGCCTCGCCACCAATCTGACCCATCGTGATGATAACGCCGAGCACGGCGGCCACGATGCCGAAACCAGGCATGGCATCACTGACGGCGGTGACCGCATGCGGAACCAGCATCATCTCATGATGATGCTTCTCGAGATCAATATCGAGAATTTCGGCCAGATTGTGATCTTCGACGGTGCCCGTGAGCAACACTTTCAACGTGTCGCACAACAACGACACCGCGTGATGATTCCTGGAGAACGAGGGATACTTGGAAAAGATGTCGCTCTTCTCCGGATCTTCGATGTGTGCTTCCAAACCAACGAGTCCGTCCTTGCGCGCCTTCTGGAAGATCTCGTAGAGTACCTGTAGCAATTCCGCGTACGCCTTGGCGCCAAACGGATTGGCCTTGAGCAGTCCCATGAGCTGGGCAAACACACCTTTGATCACGGGCAGAGGATTTGCCATGATCATGGATCCCAGGCCGGCGCCACCCAAAATCACGAACTCGTTGGGTTGCCACAACACTGCCAGTTTTCCATGGTGCATCAGATAGCCCGTGACAACTGAGCCAAGCACCATCACCAACCCGATGATTACAAACAAGCGCGCGATCCTGAAATCAGAGTGGAGAACAAGTCTTTGAGCACCACCGAAGCAGCAGTGGCGCGTTGGCTAGTCATACATGACGAACTCCTACGCGGCATGACACACGCCCTGAGCAATCGGATTGCGACCATAGCGGCGGCCGCCTACCTGCTGGAACAAGGCGACGTCCCGGTTGAACAGACGATTGAGTCGCTGCGAACGGAAACCGAGCGCATGGACACCGTTTTGCAGCAATTGCGACAGCTCCCCCAGCGCCCAGGCGCTGAAGCGGAACCCATGACCGTGAACGATGTGTGTGCAACGGCCGTCAAAGTGCACGCGCACCACGGAGAACTGCGCGATTTCGAGTGCGACCTGGAAGTCGACGCCGACGTCTACCCGATTTGGGCTGAACCACAAAGCGTTACGCACGCCGTGCTCGTGGCACTGACGGCCGCCAAGCGGCACGCTGCCCCGGGAAGCCGCGTGCTTATGCAAGCCACTGGCGACGTGAACGTCGTTCGCATTCGTATCATCGCTCGGCAGCCCCTTACCGACAGCGATACGTTGAATGCTGTCGACGCCGCCGCTGCCAGATGGTTGCTCGCCAGCCATGGCGGCACCGCGCGCGCCGTCGCTTCCGGCTGCGAACTGGAAGTCCCGACGCTGCTCGCGATCAGGCGCGCTCGCAAAGGGTGAATGCGATGATCGAAAATTCATGAAGTGCATGACTACGACGACTGCGCCTCGGTAACGGGCGCGCCCAATTGCGCCAACCAGGCGTTCGCGTCGGCACCGGCGGTCGCGCGTTTGTTTTCGGTCGCGACCTGCTGCGCAATTTCGCCGCGCAGAATTTTCGTTTCCGTGGGCGCTTCAATGCCGAGGCGCACCCCACCGCGATCGCAGGACACGACCACGATGCGAATACCGCCTTCAATCAGAATGGAATCGCCAACCCGCCGTCCAAGAATGAGCATCAGTCGTTTCTTTATACCATCGCCAACAGGGTCTGCAGCATTTCATCGGCCGTCTTGATCAGTTTCGTGGCGGCCGTGTACGCCTGCTGCACACGCAGCATTTGAATGAGTTCTTCGTCGGTGTTCACCCCGCTGACCGACTGACGACGCGTGTCGGACTGCTCCATGAGCAGCGACGCAACCGTTGAATCATCGGCGGCCGTGCTGACTTCCAGGCCAAGGCGTGTGGCCGTTGCCCGAAAGAAACTGAGAAAACTGCCTGTTTCGGTGGTGGCCCCGCTGGTGTAGCTGACCGTCGAGCTGTCGTTGCGCAACGCAGTCATGGCGTTGGCAACAGTGTTGTCCAACGGAGCAAACGCATCACCGCTGGCCGCGACGTTGTTGATGTCGTTGGCAACGGCGGCGCTGAGTTTGATCGTCGCGGCAGTGACCGGCGCGGCGAGCGTGCCCGGGTCAAAGAAATTGCCCGCGGCCGTGCCAGGCAGCGTTCCGCTGAAAACAAATCCCGCACTGTGCGCGGTGTTGACGGCGCTCACCAACGAAGACGCGATTGCGTCAAGACGGTTGCGCATTTCCGGGATGTCCTTATTGACGACATCCACCATGGCTCGGAGCTGTCCGCCAAATGGCGTCAATGCATCGACACTATTCCCCAACCGAATCTTGATGGGAATATCGGGCGACGGAACCGCCGGTGCCGGATTCGGAAGCACCAGGTCCAACGTCAACGGACGCGCGGTATTGCCATCCACCAGCGTGGAATTTCCAATCTGCACCACCACCGTGTGGTCGGTTTGCGGAATGACCCGCGTGCCCGCCATCATCGACAACTTGTCCAGCAACATATCGCGCTGATCGGCGAGATCGCCGGACGAACCACCGCTGGCCTCTTCCTGCGAAATGCGCGAATTCAGGTCGGCAACCTGCGTCGCCATCTGATTGATGTCACTCACAACACTCTTCAATCGATCGAGATTGAAGTCGCGCTGCTGATTGAGCCCTTCGTCATATGAATTGAGCAACCGCGCCACTTGCGTGCCGCGCTGCTGCACGACGGCTCGCGCCGCGTTGCTGCTGGGCGTTGACGCGAGATCACCCCAGGAATTCCAATATTGGTCCAGCGCATTGGTCAAGCCGGCATCCGTCGGCTCGCCAAAGATGTCTTCAACGGCCGACAGTGTGCCATGACGAAGTTCGGCTTCACCCGATTGTCCGCTGGCTTGCCGATATCCTTCATCGAGCATGATGTCGCGCTTCCGGATGATCGCACCCACGTGCACACCAGTACCAACCATGCCGTACGACATCCGTACGGGGTTGTTCGCCGAGAGTACCGCTTCCTGACGCGAATATCCCGGCGTCTCGGCGTTCGCGATATTCTGACCAATGGTCTGCAGCACCTGCTGGTGTGCGAGCAGCGCGCTGCGTGAGATGCTGAAGAGTCCGGAAGCCATGTTAGGCCGTCCGGTTCACAAGGACGCCACGCGCGGGAGTCGGCGCCATGCGCGCGCCCGCGTCGTTGATGTACGTGGTGCCGCGTTCCGGCTGGCCAACCAGGGTGCGCACGTGCGCATCGTTGGACGTGATCGCTTCGCGCAACAACTTGCGATTCATGCCGACTTCACGCGCGAGAATGTCGGCCGAGTGCTGAAGACGTTGCCGTGCATCGCACAAGCGACCATCCATGTTGTGTCCCAACATCTCCTCCACCTGCCGCAGTGTGGTGTCCGGACTTCCGGAAATCAGCACGTTCAGTTGACGACGGCGCGTGCGCGCCTGGCCGAGTGTCGCGAGAATGCGGTGCGTGGCGAAGGTGCTGTCATCAACACCATCGATGTCATCCGACCCAACCGCCGAACGCTGGTGGCGCATTTGCGCAATCAGCTCGTCCAGCAATTTGCGCTCGCTGACCAGCGCGTCGTACAACGCGTCCAGCAACGCTGGTGCAACGGCGCCCGGTTGTGGCGCGGTCGCGATGGGGGAAAGCAGTGTCGTTGACATCAGCGGCGAAGCGGAGAAGAAGAAGTCGGCACGTACGTGTGCACGTCCGTTGCGGTGGATGAGGACGTTGGTACTCCCGTTGCGCTGGCCGCCGGCAAGCCCCGGCTGAGCTGACGGTACAGCGCCTCGGAGATCCCTCCACCCCAATGACTTGGAGTTTCGGCAGCAAGGTGCTCATCCATCAGTCCCGTAAAGATTTCTTCTCCACTTCCGCCCGAAACGATACCTTCGTCGGTCGGAACGGTGGCGCGCATCGCCTTGAACATCTGCGAAACGAACAAGCCTTCGAGGTCTGACGCAGCTTTGCGGAGCTTCTTTTGCTCCGGTGTTGGTTCAGCTGCCGGCTTTGTTTCCACACTCGAAACGGTTCGCGCCGGTGATGTGATAGCCGAGATGTTCATCGCGTTATTATCTCGGCGGTCAGTGCACCGGCTTCGCGCAGTGCGGCAAAGATCGCCGCAATTTCAACAGCGGGCGTCTGCACCGCGTGCAAGGCCGCCGCAATACGCTGCACCGACGTTCCCGACGGCAAGCGAAGTTGTCCGGCGGTGATGGTGTCCCCTTCCATTGATTTGTCGCTGCCAATAACGAGCGTGACAACGCCATGGCTAATAGAAGCCGGGCCTACCACCATGTCACCGCCCGCGACAACGGTTCCGTCCTTGCTGTCAATGATGATGCGCGGCGGACGCTCAGCGCGGACAGACAGGTCGCGAATTTTTGCGAGTGCTGTTGGTTTGACGACGCTGTCGGCGAGCGTCACGAGTACGCTGCCTTCATCTTCAACCAGCGCGGTTTTTTCGCCAAAGGCGCCGTTGATCGCCGCGGCAATGCGGGTGGCGGTACCAAGTTCCGGTTCACGCAACATCAAGCGTGATGATGCAACAATGGCAGGGCGCGGTGAGTCGACTTCCAACACGCCGCCGGTGGGAATACGTGCGGAGGTTTCGACGGTGCGGGCATAACGTGTTGTGGCGCCGCCTTCGCTCAGGAGTACCGAACCTTGCGCAGACGCGACGTTCTTGCCGCCCACATCGGCCGTCAGTGGCGTCATGAACAACGTGCCACCGCGCAACGAACGCGCATCACCCATTGACGCGACGTTGATTTCAAACCGACCTCCAGCACGCAAGTATGGCGAAACTTCGGCGGTCACGAGCACCGCGGCAACATTGCGCAGGCGCAACACTTCGACCGGCACTTCGATATTGAAACGACGTAGCATGTTCACGACGCTCTGCACGGTTTGGCCACCACTCTGACCGCCAATGGCACGGTCACCGGTACCATCCAGGCCAGTCACGAGGCCGTAACCCATCAAGCGCACCGGCAGCGCGCCTTCGGCCGTGGTCAAGTCGCGAATCTTTGCGTCTTGCGCGCGAGCCAGCACCGGCAGCAGCAACACGCTGAGCATGATCAACGTGTACATCAGTTTGAGAGTCGAAAACTTCAAGGAATTTTGCATGCTCACGGCCAGAACGCCCCAAGAATTTTGCTGATCATCCCCTGCTTGGGTTTATTGAGATTGCCCGGTGACGTGTAACCAATCGTCGCGTCGGCGATCTTCGCTGACTCAATCATGTTTTGTAGCGAGATATCCTGCGCACGCACCCAACCCGTGAGCGTGATGTCCTGCACGTTCTTGTCGACGTTGATGTTTTTCGTGCCTCTAAGCTGGAGCTGGCCGTTCTGCCCAAGCGCGACCACTTTGACACTCATCTCGTTCTGAAAGCGATTCTCGCGCTTCGCCGAACCGCGTTGGTTTTGCTGGGCGTCATTACGTGTGTCCAGGCCAACACTCTTCGATGACGTTGGCAAGCGCGCGGCGAGACTCAAGCCACGTGAACGAGTGTCGCTCGAAACGTTCTCTTTGAGCGCCGTGGTAATGGTGTAGTCGTCAATCAAAATGGTAATGATGTCGCCCACGGCGAAATCGCGACGATCGGCATAGATCGACTGGCGTCCCGCGGGCAGCGCCGCGGTTTGTATTGCCGCAGCAGGCGCAGTTGCACCCGCCGCTGTTGCACCAGCGCCCGCTGCACCAGCACCAGCACCAGCGCCAGTTGCCGGTGCCGTGCTGCCTGGAACCGTTGCCGCTGGTGGTGTGGTTGGCGCTTGCGCTCGCAGTGGCGCCGAAACCATGGCCGCGGCCGCCAACGCAACAAGCGCCGCGGTTGTGAGCTCCACGACCGCACTACGTGCTGGCGCACGCCTCGGGGAATTCATGGTCGATGTCAATGGTGAAATTTGCATGATGACGTCCGGCTCAACGGAGGCGTACGGTGTTCGGTCCAACGGCGATTCCGTCGAGCCGGCGATTCCTGTCGATGCGCACGCCAACTGGTGCGCCCAGTGCGGCGTTATTGGTGGCAGTGCCGGAGAGGGTGAGGTGAACGTTTCCGTCTTGCCACAACACTTTTACGGTGCTGCCGAGTGTGACCACGCTGGACGGCGCAATTGATGGGCCGTGCATGAACTCACCTTGTGCGATCGGGCGCCGCGTTATCCAGCCGGCAACGGCGCTCATCGTATCCGTCGACGGGGCTTTCCAGGTCCACACAATGACGGTATCCGCAAGCACGAAGTCGGCGGCCCCCACAACTTCGCCACGCAACAGTGCGCGCGTCGCTTTGGGCCAGGTCATGCGCGCCGTTCCTCGCGCAGTGGGCAAAGTGCTCGATTGCGCGGCCGCACCGGTTGCATTGAGCAACAGCAACAACACCGTCGCGAGCACGCTCACAAGCAGTGAAATTGTGAAATCCGAGGCGAGAGGCGCGTTATTGCGGGTCATGATCAACGCGTCATGTTGTTCGCGATCTGGCCCATTTCGTCGGCCTGCTTGATGGCCTTCGAATTGATTTCGTACGCGCGCATGGCGGCAATCATCTCCACCATTTCCTGCACGATTTCAACGTTGCTGCCTTCCAGTGAACCCTGCATGGTTTTGCCCATGCCTTCTTCATCCGGAAAACCAGTCACCGGTTGACCCGAGGCTGGCGTTGCCTTGAACAAGTTCTGTCCCATGCTTTCCAGACCAGAGGGATTCGCGAAACGCGCGAGCTCAAGGCGGCCCACTTCGGTCGGCTCGGTGTCGGTGCCTTTGACAACCGTGACAACACCGGAACTCGAAATGGTCAACTGCTTTGCGTCGGTCGGAATGCGAATAGGCGGCTCGAGTCCGTAGCCAGTACTGGTGACAATTTCACCCTGATCGGAAATTCCAAAGCTGCCGTCGCGCGTGTACGCGGGATTGCCGTTGCGATCCCGCACCTGAAACATGCCTTCGCCTTCGATACACACATCGAGATTGCGATTGGTGGTTTCAGTGATACCCTGCGCGTGCTCGCGCTGAACCGCCGCGAGGCGCACGCCGCGCCCAACTTGCACCGATGGCGCAATATTGGTGTCTTCCGAACCAATCACCGCCTGGCCCTGAATCGTTTGATACAACAAGTCTTCAAAGTGCGCGCGACTGCGCTTGAAGCCGGTGGTGTTCACGTTGGCCAGATTATTGGCGATGACTTCAGTACGTATCTGTTGCGCCAACATGCCAGAGGCGGAAGCGCGGAGTGCCGGATCCATATCGTGAGTTCCTGTGAGTGAGACCTACACAACCTTCGCGAGATCATTGACCGCGATACCGCGAATTGCATCGATGGTTGCGACCATTTTTTGTGCGGCGCCGTAGCGATGCATCACTTCAATCATCTCGCTCATCGTAGCCATCGTGTTCACGTTGCTCTCTTCAACAGAGCCCTGTTGGATCTGGCGACCGCTCAACGGAATTGATTGGCGCGCTGTCGCATCGGTCTTGAACAGCGTGCCGGCTTCGTGAATGAGTTGCGCTTTCGGGTCGACGCGCTCCAATCGCAACTGCGCGACGGGTTTGGCATCCACGCGAATCTGACCAGTCGACGAAACGGTGATCTCACCTTTCGGCAGCGTGATCGGGCCGTCATCGCCCAGCACGAGGTTGCCGCTCGAGTCGACGAGCTGCCGGTCATCGTTGAGTTGAAAAGTCCCGTCGCGCAGGAGGCGTTCTTCAGTGCCTTTCTGGACCACAAAAAAGCCGTCACCTTGCACGCTCAGATCCAGCGGATTGTGCGTGTCGGTCAACGTGCCTTGTTTCAGGTCGATCGAGGTGCCGGTTGCCGCAACCGCATCGCCAATGAGGCGCGCAAACGACCGCTCGGCCTTGAAGCCGCGTGTGTTGGAGTTGGCGAGGTTATTGGCGATGACTTGCTGTCGGCGCTCCAGCATCTGCATGGCGGCGGCGGCGCTGGTCAGTCCGTTGGTTCGAATTGGTTGGGGCATGGGGCGTCTGGGTTGGGAGTCGTCCAGTACGCGGGGCCGATCGGCCGAGCGATGCGGGATGGAGCTCTCTACGACACCCTGAAAACGCAACGGTCGGGCCAAACTGGCCCGACCGTTGAAAATGTAGCTAAGCTATTGTAACTAAACAACTTAACTGCATCTACCTCAACCGAAGACACCCCCCGTGCCAGCGGCTGAGACGGCAATTCATGCCGTTGGCGGCTGGAGTTGCCGCGCGCCCAACGAACCCATCGAAATGAGCATGGCGACGGCGTCCAGGGCCAAACCGGTGCGACGCGCAATATCCGCCGGGCTGTTACCAGCTTCGGCCAGCGTAGCGACGGCTTTTGGAGTGCGGCTGCCTTTGCCGGACACCAATTTTGCGGGAAGGGTAACCGTCAAACGAGTATCTAAGCTTTTTACTGGCAACACGTTAGCGATCGCAGTGGTTGCGCGGCGACGCCGCCAGAACCAAACGCCAGCCAAGAGCAGCACGGCGCCGATATCGGCATAGATCCAGAAAATTTTCGGAACGCGACCCGACGCGAGCAGCAGGTCGTCAACACGGTCTGCCAGCTCATACCTGACGCGACCGAAGCCCGTCCGGCGGGGCGGTAGCACTGCCAGCTCAGATTTCGAGCTCGAAGCGATGGTCTCGGCCAGTGGTTTGAACGGCGCAACCGTGGCAACGGATGCCATCACACCGGAGTGCATCGGGTCGCCGTCTGCCTGGCCAACCGCTCCGCCGGTTTGTTCGGTGGCGGTGCTGTTGCTGAACGTGCGCGCGATCAGCGACTTGCTGCGCGAGACGGCGGGCGCGACCACAATTGCTCCCACCACCACGCCGCCGACAGTAACCCCAAGGGCCATGGCGGCGTATCCAAGCGCCGAGCGCAACACCTTCATGCGACGTCCTGACGCAGCGGCCGCAGTTCAACGCGCAACTTGCTGAGTGCTTTGGAACGAATCTGCGAGACGCGTGATTCTGTCAGTTCGAGCACCTTGGCGATTTCGTGCAGCTTGAGCTCTTCGAAGTAGTACAGCGAGAGCACGATGCGTTCCTGTTCCTTGAGATTGACGATCGCTTCCTTCAGGAACTTCACTTCCTGTTCGTGCGTGAGTGCGTCTTCGACGTCGCCATCATCTTCGCTGCTCAACACTTCAACAGGCGACGGTGCGTGACTTTCGCGTTCACCTGGCGCGCGATCGAGCGGGATGTGATGCGCGCCTTCAATGTCGGCCTGCCAGCGCCACAACGTGGCCACGTCCACCCCCAACTGTTGTGCAATTTGTTTGTCGTCGGGCGAGTGTCCCGTTTCGCGCATGAGCGCTTCACGTGCGCCGGCAATCTCGCGTGTCTTGCGACGAATTGAGCGCGGCACGTGATCCTGTTTGCGCAATTCATCAAGAATCGCACCGCGAATGCGTGGAGCAGCGAAGGTGCTGAAGGCGAGACCGCGCGAGGCATCGAAGCCTTCCAGCGCCGACATCAGTCCCATGGTGCCCGCACTCACGAGTTCGTCGAAGTCCGCGCGCACGGCGAGCGTGCGGGACATCTGACGCGCCACGTGATGGACCAGGCCCAGATGTTCTTCCAGCAGCCGATTGCGCGCGGTGATGTTGCCGGCCTGATACGACTGCCAGAGCTTGGAATTCACGACGGGAGAACGGGACGGAGTCAGGATGGGCACTGTCAGAGACCAAGGCGGGGGGAAGTCGATCCAGTTTGCGCACGGAGCGCGAGTGCGTAGGCAGCGTGTGCAGCGGGCGATCCAGCGGCAGCGTCCAGGAACGGCATCCCTGCGCGCAGTACTGCGTCCAGCGTAGAGTCGAGTGGCACTGATCCGGCGTACTGAATTGGGCAATTCGGCAGGAATTGACGCGCGCCTTGTGCGACGGCTTCAAAACTCTGACGGGCTTCTTCGGTACCTTGGGCGTTAATGACCACGTCGATTTTGATTTCGGAGTAGCGATGATGAACGGCTTTGCATAACGCGAAGGTTGCAGCGAGTGTGATCGGATCCTTTCCCGACATCACCGCTACCACTCGCTCATGCATTTGTGGTGCCACAGCGGCGAGCAGTGTCTCCAGGCGTGATCCGCAGTCGATTACAACGAGGTCGTGACCCTCGCCCAGCGCACTCACGCGGCGTAAACACGCGCGTCGTTCGGCTGCATTCGGTGTGGTATTCGCATCATCGGCCGCGCGACGTGGTGCACCGCCGGCTACGAGTGTAAGTGACGCAGAAACCGGCGTCGCAACGTCGCGAATTTGCACGCGCCCACCGCGCAAATCCTGCCAACCGGCCCATGGTTTTACGCCCATCAACAGCGATTGCGGGCCGACGAGATCGTCGGCATCAACGAGCAACACGCGTTGGCCATTGCCGGCGGCGGCGACGGCAATTAATGCCGCTACGAGTGACGTTCCGCTGCCACCTTTTCCGCTTGCGCAGAGGAGAGTTGGCACGGCGGTTGGCGCGCCGATTCCAGCGTCGGCACGCAGGCTGGTTGCGTTGAACGCGGTGGTGCGACGAGCGATGGCATCGGCTTGCGATGCTGGCGCCGGTGCTGCTGCCGGTGCCGCCGATGCTGCGCGATGTGCCGGCGAAGATGTTGCCGTCATCGTGTTCATGCGGACATCCAATCCGGCTCGGCATCGACCGACAGGCCGTAGCCGCGCAGAATGCGCGCTGCACCGGGCTTGAGATCGGTCGGCACGTCCTGCCCGTCGGCAATCCACCGCGACGGCAATTCCAGCGATAACGCGAGATCCGCGACGCCAGTCTCGCGCGGCACTTCATCCAGTTTCGTTAACAACACGTGCGTTGAACCAACGTGCGTACGAGTGCGGCTGTAGGCGCGTGCGGCGTGCAGAGCGAGGTCTGCGCGCAGGGTCGCCGGAACCACGAGATGTACTTCGTCGGGGTGAAACGCATTCAACAGTGAACGCCAGCGTTCCGTCAATTCGGTTGCAGCGGGACTGCGTCCTGGTGTGTCGAGAATGACCACGTCACACATCGACATCCGCTTCAGTGCCGATGCGATTTCGCTCTCGTCGTACACCACTTCAAACGGCACACCCGCGAGCTCCGCGTACGTCGAGAGCTGCTCCATTCCGCCCACGCGATACGTGTCGATGGTGATCAGGCCAACGCGCGCCGAGCCAAACGCGCCTTGCTTGACGGCGAGTTTCGCAGCCGTGGTTGTTTTCCCGGCACCCGTAGGTCCAACCAGTGCGATGCAGTACGGTCGGCCATCGGGCTTTCGAAAGGACGATGGAAATGGTGTGGCCTGGAGACGTGCACGAACTCGATCAAGTGCCGTGGCCGACGCCGCCAAAACTTCAACCATTGGAACGCCGCCGTCACGCACGAGGCGCGTGTGCAGAATCATCACGTCGTCACCAAAACTGTTGCGTGCGCGGCGCGACACACTCGCTAAATCAGCACCGCGGAATCGTTCAAGCATGCGGCATCTCCCACGTGGCGACGCTGCTGAGGGTGATGGCCGGTGGCAATTCAGCGAGCGAAACAACGGGCAGCGTTGGCAACACCGGTTCGATCAGGCGACGCACGCCAACACGCAACGAAGGCGGAGTGATGAGGGGCAACGGACGTCCATCCACCGCGTAGGTGGTTGCGAGATGATTGAGGTCGCGCAGCATGGCCGCGAGCGTATCGGGGGTCAGCAAGGGAATGCCCGCGCTTGAAGAACGCGGTGAGAAGAGACCAAGCAGTGCCGACTCGAGTCGCGCACCGATCGTGATACCGCGGACCGTTCCACTTGCGTCGGCGAACATCCGCGCAATGACATTGGTGAGCGACTTGCGCACGAACTCCGTGAGCGCTTCCGGATCTTTCGTACTGTCGGCGCCATCGCCCAGCGCTTCGAGAATCGTGACGAGATCGCGAATCGGGACGCGCTCGCGCAGCAAGCGTTGCAACACGCGATGCAATACAGAAAGCGATACCTTCCCCGGAATAATTTCTTCCACGAGTGCCGGATGCGTCTTCTTGAGCGTCTCGACCATCTCCTGCACTTCCTGGCGACCCAACAAATCCGATGCGCTCGTCTTGAGCGTTTCCATCAAGTGTGTGGCCACCACCGTTGTTGGTTCGACAACGACGTAACCAACCGCTTCCGCTTCTGTGCGACGAGCCGTCGAAATCCAGCGCGCTGGCATGCCGAATGACGGATCAACTGTTTCCAGGCCGTCAATTTCCATCACCACGCCGCCCGTGTTGAGCGCCATGAGGAAACGCGGCAGGACTTCGCCACGCGCGACTTCCGAGCCGCGCAGTTTGATGACGTATTCGTTGGCGGGCAGGCGGATATCGTCGCGAATACGAATGGGTGGAACGAGAATGCCCATTTCCATCGCGGCCTGTTTGCGTAGCAACGATATGCGTTCGAGCAGGTCGCCGCCTTGTCCTTCATCAACCAAGGGAATGAGCGCGTAGCCCACTTCCAGTTCGATTGGATCGATCTGCAACAAGTCGCGCATCGGATCGGCCGGCGCGGCTACTTCCGCGATCGGCGCACTGGCGATCTCGGCCATCTCGGCGCGCTGGATTTCATTCTTGCCCGAGTTGCGTGCCATCAGCGCGCAGCCACTGGCGAGTGCAAGAAACGGAAACATCGGCAGGCCCGGTACCAGAGCAAACGTGCCCATCACTCCGGCCACCATCCACAGTGCCCGTGGATGCGCACCCAACTGGCGAGATAACACAACGCCCATACGATCGCCGCCGGTCGCTGACGTCACCATGAGACCCGCCGCCGTGCTGATGATCAGCGCCGGAATTTGCGAAACAAGGCCGTCACCAACCGTCAACAACGTGTACGTGCTGGCGGCTTTCTCAATCGGCATGCCGCGTTGAATGACGCCAATGAAGATGCCGCCCAGGATGTTGACGGCGAGCACCATCAGACCCAGTACCGCGTCGCCTTTCACATACTTCGAAGCACCGTCCATCGCGCCGTAAAAGTCGGCGGTGCGTGAAATCTCGTCGCGACGCGCGCGCGCATCCTTTTCATCAATGAGTCCGGCGGACAGATCGGCGTCGATGGCCATCTGTTTGCCGGGCATGGCGTCCAGGGTGAACCGCGCTGCAACTTCGGCAATACGTCCCGCACCCTTCGTGATTACAATGAAGTTGATGCCGATGAGCAACAGGAAGATGACGATACCAACCGCGTAGTTGCCGCCCACCACCAGATTGCCAAAGGCTTCAATCACTTTGCCGGCGTGCCCGTGCGTCAGAATGAGACGCGTTGACGAAACGTTCAGGCCAATGCGAAACAGCGTGAGCAGCAGCAGCAGTGCAGGGAAGCCGCTGAAGTCGAGCGGGTTGGTGGTGTACAACGAGACCAACAACACCACCAGTGACAGTCCAATGCTCGCGGCCAGACACAGGTCCAGCAGGATCGCCGGCAACGGCACGACAATCAGTGCAATCACCAACACCACCGCGATTGCCAGGCCTAACTCGGCGCGTTTTTTGGAGGTGTCAGAACCTCCGCTGTACGGCATTGCGGCGGCGGTCATGCCACGGCCGTGCCTTTCCACGCCATGCCGTAGCGCTCACGTTGCTTGAGCACGAAGGCCAGGACTTCGGCCACGGCGAGATACATCTCGACGGGAATGACGGAGCCCACTTGTGCCGTCGCAATCAGTGCGCGCGCGAGTGGCTTGTTTTCGATGACCGGAATGCCGTGCTGAAACGCAAGTTCCTTGATGCGTTGCGCGATTTTGCGTTGGCCAAGCGCCAGCACGTACGGGGCGGGTGCGACGTCGGTGTCGTACTTGAGCGCGATAGCGATGTGCGTCGGGTTCACGATGACGACGTCGGCTTTTTTCACGGCCGCAAACATTTGGCGGCGCAGACGTTCCCGTGCTACGGAACGACGACGTCCTTTGATTCCGGGATCGCCTTCCTGCGCCTTGGATTCGTCCTTGACCTGTTGCTTGGTCATCTTGAGCGACTCAGTCGTGCGCCAGCGCTGAAATGCGTAGTCGGCGCCTGCCAGCGCCAGGAACATCATTCCGCAGTTTTTCAGCAGTGCAAATCCGTACTTCTGTACGACCGTCAGCATTGCGTAGGGTGGTTGTCCCGCCAATGACTGAATATCAGGCCACGCTGGTGCGACGGTGGCATACGCGGCCCAGCTCACGATCAACATCTTGAGTAGCGACTTCGCCAATTCGATGACGCCAGACACGCCAATGAGATTTCCGGCGTTCTTGATCGGATTCAATCGCGACCATTTCGGCGTCAAGCGCTTGCTGGAAATCATGCCGCCGGACTGCAAGTACTGCACGGCGATGGCAATCGCGGCCATCGACGCCATCAATCCCGCCAGCGCAACCAGCGTGTTGAAGCCCATCGATTGCACCCAGGCAATCATCTGCATCGGTCCGCCGTCGGCGTCACCCGCAATACTGAGATTTTGCCACATCGTGCCGATCAAAAAATTCCACAGCGGCGGACCTGCGAACGACATCGTCATGATGGAGCCCAGCAGAAATGCAGCCGTCGTGAGTTCGGGACTTTTCGCGATCTGCCCTTCTTCCTTCGCTTCCTGGAGTCGTTTACCGGTGGGCGCTTCTGTCTTTTCGCCGCCTTCGCTGTCGGCCATGTTACCGGGCCCCGGGCAGGGCGCCGGCGTTGGCCGCGCGTGCGAAGGCTTCGATGGTGGAACCGAAGCCCGGTGTCCAATTGCTCATCGTGCGCACGATCAGCGCGAGTGAGCCCGCCAACGTCAACAAGCCCACGCTGATTTGCAGCGGGAATGCCACGCTCATGATTTGCAATTTCGGCGCGGCGCGTCCGAGAATGGCGAGCGCGATGTTCATGACCAGCACTGACGCCACCACTGGCGCGGCGAATTGAATGCCGGACGAGAACACGGTGCGCGCCATCGGCACGAGTGCGTGAAAGCCTTCGCCCAAATTGAGCGATGCACCCAATGGCATGATGCGAAACGTGTCGGCGAGTGCGCGCAGCATCACGAGATGTCCGCCGGCAATCAGCAGGACCATTAGCGCGAGCATCTGCATGAACGTCGCGAGCAGTGAGCCCTGCGTGTTATTCGTCGGATCAAAAATGGCAGCGCCCGACAAGCCGATGGCCGTTGTCATTTGTTCGCCGGCGGCTTCGGCACCCGCGATGAAGATGGCGGCGGCCAGACCAATCACGAGGCCGATTGCACTTTCCGTCAGGAACGTTGTTGGCGTGATGCGCAGCGTTTCGAGATTCACGCCGCTGGTCGCGGCGGGATTGAGGAGCAGCGCGAAGATCACGATCAGTGCCGTGCGCAAACGCATCGGGACTGGTTTCGCCGACCACACCGGCGCGACGAGCAACAAGCCGCCCACGCGCAGCGCGCTCAGGACCACGGCGGCTGTCATGCCAGGCGCGAAGAGGTCCGGAAAGCCGGCCTCGACCAGGCTGTTCAATTGACCGCCGCCGGAATGCTCTGAAAGAGCGCGGTGGTGTACTTCGCCAACGTCTGCAGCAACCAGGGCAACAACACGATGAACGCGGTGCCCACCAGCACCAGCTTGGGTACGAAGGTGAGCGTCTGTTCCTGGATCTGCGTGACCGACTGGATGATGCTGACCGCCAGGCCGACTATGAGCGCGATCAGCAGCAGCGGCGCCGCGATGGTCAGCGCGGTGACGATGGCGTTGCGGCACAAATCGATGATCAGCTGATGCGACATCCAGGACTCGAGCTTGGGGATGACGGTTCGCGCGGGGGGCGCAGACACGTTCTCGGTCCTGTTACAAAGCATGGGGCGTACCAAACCACCGTACACGGACTTTTGAAGTCGAAGTCGTTTATTTACAACAGGTTATGACACTGTGGCAAAAATTGCCGTATGACTGGTTTCAGCAGGTTCGGCACAAATTGCCGGTAGCCAATCGAGCGCTTTGAGGTCGTAATTGCCGCCCGAAGGCGTGGCACCAGCTGACGCGCGCGTTAGGGTGACTTTGGGGTAGCAGCGGAGGTTGGCGAACAGATGCTGTTTCCGTTCAGGAGACCGAGGACAGAGCCATGACTATTCGATCGATGCTTTCCGGTTTGGCGAGGGGTTTGGTTGGCGAAGCCCTGCCAGCCGACGAAGATCCTGCACCGGAGCGATTCCGCCTTCGGGGCGTCAATGTGGTGGTCGTCAACACCCGACCGGACATCGCGACATCGGCCGTGGTGGAGCGGCTGGATGAAGCCCTGGGGTTGATCGAGACCTACCAGCCGTGGCGGCTTCGGCACCTGCAGCGCGACCTCGGGGAAATTCGGGTCGAGCGATTTGCGTGCCGTGGCGCGTTTATACCAGACCGGCGCACGTGTATTACCGAACTGACGTTTCTCGCGCG